>ERZ773099.1368-NODE-1368-length-18110-cov-8.910883_pt1 | contig 18110 bp, 14 predicted proteins | sample MGYA00511120_ERZ773099 | MGnify/ENA primary metagenome ERZ773099 (study PRJEB29015, sample SAMEA2738012) | human oral metagenome | biome: human oral; feature: human-associated habitat; material: dental | place: China | collected 2104 ...
GACGCCATCTACACCTCCGCCGCCCAGGGCGGCAAGCCCGTCTACTTCGACTGAGCGCCCCGGTCCGGCGCCCGTCGCCGGACCCCGCGGGGCCGGGGCCCGCCCCGGTGCCCGGCGTCACTCCCGCCACCCGGAAACCACACTCACCGCACTCAGAGAACCGCACTCGGAGAGGAGCGCGCCCATGACCAAGATCAAGCGCGGTGTCAGCCTCTACTCGTACCAGCACGAGTACGCCCACGGCACCTTCACCCTCGAGGATGCGATCGCCGCGGCCGCCAAGGAGGGCGCGCTCGGCATCGAGACCCTCGGCGAGCAGATGATCCCCGGATTCCCCTTCCCGGGCCAGCCGGACCTGCCCGACTCCTTCTACGCCCGGTGGAAGGACCTCATGGCGAAGTACGGCACCACGCCGACCGTCCACGACATGTTCCTGGACACCAAGCGCTACTCCGGCCGCCTGCTCAACCACGATGAGATGGTCGAGTCCCTCCACCGGGACATCCGCCACACCGCCAAGCTCGGCGCCAAGGGCATCCGCATTATCGTCAACACCCCGCCCGAGGTCGTCGAGGCCGCCGCCCCCTACGCGGCCGAGCACGGGGTGTGGATGGGCGTGGAGATCCACTCCCCCTACTCCTTCGAGGACGAGTGGATCAAGCGTCACCTCGAGGTGGCCGAGCGCGTGGGGGCCGACGTCGTCGGCTGCGTGCCCGACATGGGCATCTTCGTTCACAGGCTCCCGCGCGTCCTCGTCGACCGCGCCCTGCGCGACGGCGCCGACCCGGAGCTCGCCGCCGAGATCGTCGAGACCTACAACGCCCGCGGGGACACCACCGCCCTCTTCGAGCGCATCGAGAAGATCGAGGGCACCGACCCCGTCACCCTGGGCCTGGCCCGCAACGGCGTGCACATGATCGCCCAGGACGTGGACTGCCTGCGCGGCCACGCCGAGTTCATCAAGCACATCCACGCCAAGTTCTACGAGATGCACCCGGTCGAGGGCTTCGACTACTGGCACGAGTACTCCATCCCGTACCACGAGATCGTCCCCGTCCTGGCCGAGATCGGCTTCGACGGCTACCTGTCCAGCGAGTACGAGGGCAACCGCCACATCGAGGACGTCGAGACCGTCGACTCCGTCACCCAGGTCGCCGCGCACCAGGGCATGCTCGCAGCCCTGCTGTCGGCCCTCACCAGCGAGGAGAACTGAGCCATGTTCGACGAGATGATCATCCGCGAGGGGAGCGTCCGGAACGTCGTCGCCGACGACGGCACCGTCACCGGCTTCTCCTTCGCCACCCACATGCCCTACTACCGCGGCCTGGGCCTGTCCATGGTCGAGGTCCCCGAGGTGCGCGTCGACGGCGTCGCCGTGAGCGAGGAGGACCTGCGCTTCACCTACAACGGCGTCACCCGCACCTTCGCCGAGCTCGCCGACGTTTCCGACGTGCGCTGGGAGCTGCGGACCTTCGCCACCATCACGGTCCTGCGCGACGGCGGCCTGGCAGCCGGCGAGCACGAGATCTTCGTCAACCTGCGCCTGCGCGTGTCCTACCTGCCCGTCCTGTCCGAGAACCGCTTCACGCGCACGGTCACCGTCGCCGCCTGATCGCGGCAGACGAAGCGCGTACCACCAGTCCACCGCATCCAGAAAGGGACAACCCATGCCCACCAAGTTCATGAAGTTGGGCTTCGACGAGCAGGTGCTGCGCGGCCTGAGGAACGAGGACGGCGGCTACGTCGTCGAGGTCGGCCTCAACTACTACCGCGGCACCCCGATCTCCGCCGTCGAGCGCCTCGAGCTGAGCGTCGACGGCGAGCGCGTCGACGACGAGCGCCTCCTCGTCGAGATCAACGGCAAGTACCTGCGCCTGTACGAGGTCCCCCTCGCCCACACCGAGTACTGGGGCGTCAAGACCCCCATCCGCCTGCACGTCCTGGGCGCCCCGCTGGCCGCCGGCGAGCACGAGGTCGACCTCGTGTGCCAGGCCCGCGTCGTCTACATGCAGTTCGCGCCCGGCGTCTACGGCATGTTCGACGCCTCCGCGGCCTCCACCCTGACCGTCTCCGAGAGCTGAGGACCACCGCCATGGCAACGATCAACGGCATCGAGCAGGGCATCTCCTGCTACAGCTACACCGAGCAGTTCATCAAGAACGACGACTGGACGATCGACACCGTCTTCGCCCACGTCGCCGCCCAGGGCGTCACCAAGGTCGAGCTCGTCGGCGCGCAGACCTTCCAGCAGTACCCCGTCCCGCGCGAGGACGAGATCCAGACGGTGCTCGAGGCCTCCTGCAGGCACGGCGTCGAGGTCTTCTCCTACGGCGGCTACGTCGACCTGGGCCGCGTCACCGGCCGCACGATGAGCCGCGAGGACATCCTGTCCGACATCCGCCTGGACATCATGACCGCCCGCCGGCTCGGCGCCAGGCTCCTGCGCGCCACCGGCTTCGGCCCGGACATGGCCGAAGCCGTCAACGCCATCGGCGAGGAGTACGGCATCCAGATCGGCTTCGAGATCCACGCCCCGCACACCCCGGCCGACCCCGTGGTCGCCGAGTTCATGCGCGTCATCAAGGAGAAGGGCCTCACGAGCTTCGGCCTCGTGCCGGACTTCGGCATGTTCATCGAGCGCCCCACCGAGATCGCCATCAACCGCTACATCGGCCTGGGCGCCAGGCGCGAGACCCTGGAGTGGATCATCGCCAACCGCCACAACGGCATGAGCGAGGAGGAGATGCAGGAGCACGTCGCGAAGAACATGGGTGGCGGCGAGGGCGAGAAGGTGGCGATCTCCGAGTGGTTCGGCTACCTGTCCTTCGCCCCGGCCGAGCTCGACTCCTTCGCCGCCATGGTGCCCTACGTCAACTACGTGCACGGCAAGTTCTACCACCTCGAGCTCGATGAGAACGGCAGGGTCTACGAGCCCACCATCCCCTACGAGAGGGCGCTGTCGATCCTCGCCGAGGGCGGGTTCCGGGGCGTGTTCATCACCGAGTACGAGGGCCACGCCTTCTACCTCGACGACGCCGACGAGCAGATCGACCGTCACCTGACCTTCGGCAGGGGGATTCTCGAGAGCCTGTGAGACAGGCCCGCCCCCTGCTCAACGACAGGTCCGCGGCGCGGCGCCGAGGCCCCGGCAGGACGAGGGCTCGCGCTCGCGCGGCGGACCGGCGGCGCAGCGAGAAGGGCGGGGACCCCGTCGTCCCCGCCCGGTTGCGACCGTGCTTTTCTGCGCGGTGCACGTCCCGCGTTGCGCCGCCTGCTCTGGCCGGCGTCAGTGGTATGGCGTCAATGCCGCGTCAGCGCCGCTTGCCGGTGGTCTGGCCGACGAGCCTGGCGTTGACGAGCTCGGCGATGGCGCGGGCGGTCCTGGTGTCAATGGTGCTGTAGAACATATGGTGCTCCTTGAGCGTTGGTGATCGGTTCCTGACATGAGAACGACGCCCGGTGAGTGGTTCTGCTGAACGTCCTCGTCCGTGCGTCGTGCCATTGAGAATACTGCCCGAGCTCGCCCCGACATTGTCCCGCACAGGGCGTGAGCGTCGGCGCACGGCGCTGTCCTTGTTGAGCAGAGTGTTGGAATTGCAACGATCAGCGGATGTGCTGTGTCGCGGCGACCACACACGCTCTTGTCATGGCTTCTGCCCGTTCCGCCCAGAAACGGCGTCCGCCGTCGTCCCGGGGTGCCGGTGCCGTCTCGCTCAGGGGCGATTGCGACTCCTATCCGTCGTGCGACTTCTCCGGCCCGGGGCGCGCGGGACCCCCGGCGTCCTCGGTTCTCTCGTCGCGTCGTGCGGTGCTCTCTCCGCCTGGCCGAGGGCCGTCGGCGGTGGGGCGCCTGCCGAGCCTGGTGTTGACGAGCTCGGCGATGGCGCGGGCGGTGTTGGCGTCGACAGGGGACAGGAGCATCGCTGGCCTTCGTTCATCCGGTTGGTCCCGATCCGAGGGGCTTGCGCCCGTTGACTCGGCCTCCAGCAGGTTACCAGTGCGGTTGCGACGGCGCGCGAGCGACGTTGTCCGGGTCGAGCGCGCGGCTCCCCGTCCGATGGGGCGGGGAGCCGTTCCTCTGCGCGGGCCCGATCCGCGTGCCCGGTCCGGTCTTCTCGGCCGCGGTCACCGATCTCGGTGCGGAACTGAACCGATCTCGGGCCGGAAGTGAACCGATCTCGGCGCAGGGGCCTACAGGACGACGTCCTGCGTCGGCCTCGTCAGCTCGCCCGAGCCGTGCGCCCGGGCGATGTAGTCGCAGGCGCGGGCGGTGACCGCCATGATCGTCAGCGCCGGCCCCTCGGTCGAGCCGGTCGGGAAGGACGCGGCGTCGGTGACGAAGAGGTTGGGCACGTCCCAGGACTGGCACACCCCGTTGAGGACCGACAGCGCCGGGTCGTGCCCCATGCGTGCGCCTCCCGCCTCGTGGATGGACACGCCCATGATGAGGCTCATGCGGATGCCCACCCGGAATACGGCGCGCTGGAACGGGTTGAAGTCCGGCCACACCCTCTTGGAGTGCACTCCGAAGGTCGAGGCCACGAAGTTCGTGCGGTAGCCGCCTGCGGCCATCATCTCGCCGATGTCGCGCACCGCGGCGCGCACCATGAGGCGGTCGTTGTCGTCCGGGCGGCACACGATGTGCGCGGCCGGGACGCCCCACCGGTCCCGCACCCGGCGCGAGAGCGTCACGCGGTTGCCGTACTGGGGCAGCATCTCCCCGCCGGCGCCGAAGCCGAACATGGCGGGGGAGTCCTCCGGCACCGGCACGCGCCCGGCGAGCCCCTGGAAGGAGTAGCCGCGCTTGTAGGCCTCGCTCTGGCCGGTGAGGTTCTGGTAGCGGGGGATGAGGAACCCGCCGGAGTTGCCGTAGAACGGGTCGGGCTCGCACTGCGAGGAGGGCCCGAAGTACCCGGGCCGCCGCGCGTCGTCGCCGAACCCCAGCGTCATGGACTGCTCCATGAGGTAGTGGCCCACCAGGCCGTTGGAGTTCCCCAGCCCCGCGGGGTGGCGGCCCGAGCCGGAGCCCAGCAGCAGGCGCACCGACTCGATGGCTGAGGCGCACACCATGACGACGTCGGCGGCGACGCGGTGCTCCCGCCTGGTGACGGCGTCGATGAACACGGCCCCGGTGGCCAGGCCCGTGCGGGCGCTGGTGGTGATGCGGGACACGACGGCGTTCGTGCGGATGGTCAGGCGGCCGGTGGCGCGGGCCGCGCGGATCCCCGGGGGCGTGCGGTCCAGGAAGGGCGCCTGGAACCGCCAGGAGATGACGTGGCGCTCGGGCCACCTGGACTCGACGGCGGCCTTGAACTCCCTCTCCATCTCGTTGAGGTGGCCGGGGCCCACGTACCTGCCGGCCGGCGGGTGCCCCACGCCCGGGTCGTCGTCGCCGTAGAGGCCGACGAGCTCCTCGACCCGGTCGTAGTAGGGGGCGAGGTCCTTGTACTCGAAGGGCCAGTCGATGCCCACGCCGTCCAGGCTCGCCGCCTTGAAGTCGACGTCGCTCATGCGCTGGAGCACGCGCCCGTAGGCGTGCATGCGCCCGCCGAGCAGCCGCGAGCGCACCCACAGGTAGGGGGCGTCGACCGGGTAGGTGTACGGGTTGGCGAGGTCGTCCACCAGGAAGCGGGAGGTGGCGTCGGAGTAGAAGGAGCGGCGGGCCTGGTTGAACTGGCGGTCGCCCAGCATGCGCCTGGCGCGGGGGAGCACGTCCATGCCCATGGGCATGAGCCTCTTGCGCTCCGGCGGGGTGAAGTCCTCCTCGGTCAGCTCGCGGCCCGCCTCCAGGAGCAGGACGTCCATGCCCGCCTCCGTGAGCTCGCGCACCGCCGTCGAGCCGGCGGGACCGGAGCCGATGACGATCGCGTCGAAGTGCCGGTCGATACTGTTCACGGTGTTCATGGTGCCCTCCCTGTGCATAGGGCGAGCGCGGGGCCGGCGGCACCGCGGAACGCCCTTGTCCTGCTCGTCCTGCTCTGTTCCAGCACGACGCTGGTGCCAGAGTAGGGACGGCGCCGCCCGACGGGCGACGAGCGACGGCGGCCTTCTGCCCGATGAGGTCGGAAGCCGTGCGGATGCGGGGGCGCAGGGCCGGCCGTATGCCCCGGATCTGCAATTCTCCGTGCCCATACCCGTCCGCGTCGCCGATGCAGGGGCGGGCGGTGCGCCGCGCCAGCGCGCGTAGGCGACTGCGGACGCGGCTTATGCACGGAGCGTGCCGAAGGCGGTGCCCCTGCCCCTCGATGCCCCGGACGGGGCCGGATACGGTGGGGCCGGAGGGGAGAGGAGAAGCACGATGAGCAGGGAGCCGACGGCGGCCGGCGAGCCCGTCCGCCTGGGCGCGGGGGCGCCCCCGAGCGACCGGAACGGCGCCGCAGGCGCGCCCGTGGGCTCCGCGGTACTCATGGACGACCAGGACGAGCGGGCTCGCGCCGGCCTCCTCTTCGACGCCGCCTGGCCCGGCTACCGCGAGATGAAGGCCCGCGCCCACGACCTGTGCCGACGCTACAACGCCCTGGACGAGCTCGACCCGGCCCGTGGCGGGGTCCTGGCGCAGATCTTCGCCTCCCTCGGCGAGGACGCCTACGTGCGCGGGCCCCTCCAGGTCAACTGCGGCGTCCACACCCGCGTCGGCGACCGCTTCTTCGCCAACTTCAACCTCACCATCCTCGACGACGTCCCCGTCACCATCGGCGACGACGTCCAGCTCGGCCCCGGCGTCAGCCTGATCGCGGGCACCCACCCCCTGCTCTTCGAGGAGCGCAGGCACCTGACCTACCCGGACGGACACGTCGGCGGCGCCGAGTACGGCGACCCCATCACCATTGGCGACCGTGTCTGGCTCGGCGCGGGTGTCACCATCATGCCTGGAGTCACGATCGGCGAGGGCGCCGTCGTCGGCGCGGGCTCCCTCGTCACCCGGGACGTCCCGGCCGGCCGGCTCGCCGTCGGCTGCCCGGCCCGACCGGTGCGCCGGATCACCGGGGCCGACTCGGCGGCCTGCCCCGGAAGCGCCGTCCACGGCAGGCTCTCCTCGCAGCGGCGGCCGGCTGGCGCGGGCTCCGACTGACTGCCGGGCCGGTCGCCGTCGTCCCCAGCCCCCAGCGCGACCGTCCCTCACCGAGCGCCGACCGGCTGCTGCCGGGCGCCCCGGGGCCCACCGACTCACGAAAGCACGTGCGCACATGACCGCGGACTCCCCCGCCCCTCCCGTCTTCTCCCGACCCGCGAGACGAGGCCCCGGCCCCTACGGGGTCGCCGCCGTCGTCATGATCGGCTCCTTCATGGCGGTCCTCGACGGCACCATCATCAATGTCGCCATCCCGGCGCTCCAGGGCTGGTTCGCCCGCCCCGACGGCGCCCTGCCCGCCTACTCCACCGTCGCCTGGACCGTCACCGGCTACGCCCTGGCGACGGCGGCGATCATCCCGCTGACCGACTTCGGGCTCAGGCGCGTCGGCGCCCGGGCGATGTACATCGGCTCGATCCTGCTGTTCACCACCGCCTCCGTGCTGTGCGCCCTCTCGCCGAGCCTGCCGTTCCTCATTGTCATGCGCGTCGTCCAGGGCCTGTGCGGCGGCTGCATTATGCCCGTGGGAACCGCCCTGGTCGCGGGCGCGGCCGGCCCCGACAGCCTCGGGCGCATGATGGGCCTCATGGGCGTCCCCATGCTCATCGCGCCGATCATCGGGCCGGTCCTCGGCGGCTGGCTCGTCGAGGCCGCGTCCTGGCACTGGGTCCTCCTCATCAACGTACCCTTCGGCCTGGCCGCCGCCGGCCTCGGCCTGCTCCTCCTGCCGCGCACCGGCGGGCGCGGGGTCGCGCGCCTCGACGTGCCCGGTGTCGTCCTCATGTCCCCGGGACTCGCCCTGACCCTGTGGGGCGTGTCGAACGCCGGCTCCGGCGCCCCGGCCGGCTCCCCGACGGTGTGGCTGCCGCTCGTCCTCGGCCTGGTCATGGTGGCTCTGTTCGTGCGCCGCAGCCTGCGCACGGACCACCCGCTGCTCGACCTGACCATCCTGCGGCTGCGCGGCTACCGGGCCGCGATCCTCCTCGCCGTCTTCTTCCAGACGGCCTTCACCGCCGACCTGCTCCTCCTGCCCGCCTACTTCCAGCAGGTGCGCGGGCTCGGCGCCATGGCCGCCGGCCTGTTCATCGCCCCGACGGGCCTGGGGGCGCTGGTCACCATGCCGATCGCCTCCCGCCTCATCGACCGTCTCCCGGCCGGCAGGGTGGTCCCCTTCGGCATGACGGCCATGCTCCTGTCCGTTCTCGCGCTCACCCGGGTCGGCGCGGACACGAGCCTGTGGTGGCTCGGCGCGGTCCTCGCCCTCCAGGGGCTCGGCATCGGCGGCACCATGATGCCGGTGTCGACCGCCGCCCTTCAGGTCGTCGACCGCCGCGAGGTCGGCAACGCGACGACCCTGTTCAACATTGGGCAGCAGGTCTTCGGAGCCGTCGGCATCGCCATCGTCTCCGTGGCCCTCGCCCTCCTGCTCGCGGCCACGCCGCTCGGCCCGGCCGCCGTCGCCGGGGAGCTGGGCGGGGCGGACCTCGACGCCGGGCTCGCCCAGGCCGCGGGCGCCTTTGGGCGGGCCTTCTGGGTGCCGACGCTCTTCATGGGGCTGGCCCTGCTCGTGTCCTTCCGCCTGCCCATGAGGCGCGCGGCGAGCCGTCGCCGGCGTTGAGAGCGCGCCCTGCCACCATGCCGGGGTCGTGTCGGAGCGTGAGCGCGGGACGATGGAGACGATCTTCTCCGGTACTGCACATGGGAGCGAGGGGCCTGAGCGGAGTGAAGACCGTTTTCTCGCAGGATTATGCGCTTTCTCTCCGGTAGCCGCGCTCGGCTGCCGGGCTCCCATGTGCGCCGAGGGGGGTCTGCGCACATGGGAGCGGGATCCTGGCCGCTACCGAATCCACGTTTCCGCATGATTCCAAGGTTTTCGTCAACGCGGAGCGCACGCGAATGTGCAATACCGCTGCCTCGATGCTCGCGGTCCCGGGTAGAGCCGCCCCGCGGCCCCGCGACCGCGCCGCGCAACCCGCCCGGCGCGCCCGTCTCGACGGCAGACAATGGCCCCTGGAGTCATCGAGCCGGAGCCGAACCGATCTCGGTGCGGAGTGCGACCGATCCGGCGAACGGGCGGGAAGAGGCCCGGGCGACCCGCTCGCAGATGAGTGATTCCGGCGGAGTGCGGAGCGCGCCGGGTGGGTAGCACTGGGCGGAGCGCGCCGGTCGTCAACCACGGTTGACGACGTGAACGTACCTTTCTCCCATTCTTCTGGGGGTAGAGGTCAGAAGGATGGGAGAAAGGTACGTTCACGTTGGGAAGGTACGTTCACGTTCCGGTGCGGGGCGCCCGGACGCCGCACGATGTGCTCGTCCGGGAGGTCGGCGAGGGTGGTGCGCCGCCCGGACGCCGCGCCCGCCTGCTCCTCCCGCCCTGCGCACGCCCCGCCGCCGGCCGCAATGCTCACCCACACCAACCTGCAGGCCCTCCCGCCCTGCGCACACCCCGCCGCCTCTCTCGGCGAGGTCGTGGTCCGGCTCGAGATCGGTTCGAGGGACCGTGCGAGCGCCCGCCGTCGTCCGGGGCTCTCCGGGAACCCGGAAGACCGACCTTCTCCCACCGCGCGGCGCCGTTTCGCCCCGGGATCACTCATCTAGCGCCGCGGAGTCCGGTCGTGCGCGGTCCCCGTCGTCGGCCTGTTCCCCGTGCGCGCCGGCGCTGCCATTCTCCTCATACTGATTCCCGCGGCGCTCCAGCCTGTTCCCCGTGCGCGCCGGCGCTGCTCCTGATGAGGTTCATCGTTCGGGCGATCTGGTCCGCGGTCATCCCGCTGGCGTGCAGGGCGATGAGCCGTGTCTGCCGCGGGGTGAGGCGCGCGGCGAGGAGTCCTCGCCGCACTGACGGTCCTCGCCCGGTCAGGGCCGGGGCGGAGATCCTCCAGGGCGGCCCGGGGCCTCGGTAGGGGCGGCCTCCCAGTCGGGGCCGGCGGAGTCTCGCCGGAGGTATAGGGGCATGGGCGACAGGGCCGAAGCGGTGTTCGAGTTCCCGGATGTCTTCCGCGGGCCACCCGCCGTCGTTCAGGCGCAGATCGAGAAGCGCCGGAGCACGGTCCGCGGGCCATTCGCCCGCGCCCAGGGTTCTGGAGCGGCTGACCGTCCACGGCGGCGACCCCGGCGAACACGTGCCGGCATCGTGCGCGATAAAGGCGCGGGCATCAGCAGGAATCATGGAGCAGGTGTCATTTGAGGCGCTCCTGGAGGTGATATGGATATGCGTGTAATAAGAGTGTTGAGAGGCCTCTCGGACGTGGAACGCGCATGATCGGTGCCATGCTGCATCCCCTCGACTCGTTGCATAGCGCACCGTCGGCGCTGTCAAGGTCTAAGAAGTGAGACTCCCGAGTCGGAGGACTGCGAGGGTAGGTTGGCGGCCGCAATGAGCTGCTGATGATTCCTGTTGTCCGGGAAGTGACGTGGGGTAAGGGGGCGATGAGAGCGACGACGAATGTGATTCGACGGGCGATGCTGCATTGAGTGGGTGTTCTGACGGCAGCGGGGTGAGCGGTGGGTCTCGTCTCCTGCTCCGGCGGAAGCGCCTTCTCCGGGTCGTCCGGCCCGCCTGCGGCGGCCGGTGACGGAGACTCGTCAGTGAACGCGGACTCAACGCCGACGGCCTTTGAGATGCATGGTATTGTTGTGGCGCAAATGTCTAGTGAAGTCAGTTCGGGGGTCGTTCCCGAGCGTCAAGTCGATAGATCCCGATGATGGGTCGACCTTGGGTTCCCGGGAGTTCTCCACGTCGTTCGACACGATCACGTTCGACTCGCGGTACTACATGTATTTTGATCATATGGGGCCGCGTACCCGTCAGGCGTTCTCGAATGACTACAGCAAAGTTGTCGCATCCAAGTCCGACAATAGTGGGTCGGGGAACGTCGGAACCATTGCGGATATCTTGATGAATCCGGCTACTTTCATGACATGGCGGCTCTCGTGCCGGCCGTGGGTGACTTCGACGTCATGGCGGCGTTCGACGCCGACGATAGTTTTTACTTTGCGCGCAAGCATCGCAAGGAGGGCAATCGGAAGGGGGACAACATATCGACCCTGTTCCGTATCGCGGATGGAGGCTCTTCGGCTGAGGCCGTAACCTTGCGGCCCGCGGGAACTGCGAGTCCGAGTCCCACGGGGTCGAGCGCCGAGTATGACAACTATGTGGTTCAGCCAGATGGCACGTCGATTCCGACACCTTATTCTACGACGCGTGGATATGGGATAGTGCGAGGAGCGTGGGGTGCAGGGCTCCGGACGACATGTCGGTCAACGGCGTGTGCGTGAAGGCTGAGGGGTCTGAGCTCACAGTCTTCAACGCGGTTCCGTACTACTCCGGTACCTTTACCTCTAAAGATCCGGACGGCCTCCAGAAGCGCAATCTCCTTTCCGATACGAATTCGCGATCGGTCAAGACGGCCGTATTCAGCCCCGATGGCACGAGGATTGCCTTCCTGCAGCGGACTCGACTGGCGCCCGCCCATTCAATCTGTATGTCCTGGGTGCTGATGGCGGAGAGGTCACCAAGGTTGCGGGAGCGGGCTCTTTCGACGAGAAGGAGATACTGCTGGAGTGGAGGGAGTGACTCTCGGCGACGTTCCGTTGCGGGCAGGGCCGCCGGGTGGCGGCCCGCTGCGTGCTGCGACGGAACGGCTCCGCCGTCAGGACGGGAGTGAGTCTAAGAACTGAGACTCGTGTGTGAGCTGGGTGCCGCGTAAGTTAATACCGTCCCAATCAGCGGCCCCTGACCGGGGCGATTATTATGATCGAGAGGAAAGTTGCATCATGGAAGGCGTAGTCTTTGCCGTTATCTTTTTCGGCGCGTGCTTCGCGGTGGCGCACTTCTATTCGAAGTTCCTGCTGTCGGGGATGGCGACCCGCACCATTGTAACCAACGCCTCGCCGGAGCAGGTCCGAGACGTGTTCGTGCGCAAGGTGGCGGGGAGCACATGGAAGATTGTCGATGACGGAAACCCGATGATTGCGCAGAGCCCGCTGGTCACTGGCATTCGTCAGCAGATCGGGCTCGAGGTCAGTCAGGAGGGGGGCAGGTGCAGGGCGCGTGTTGAGGTGCTGCGCTGGACCGAGAAGTATGGCATGCCGAACAAGGCTTACACCCTGCGCATGCGTCTGAGCTCCTTCGTCAATGAGATGCAGCGTCTTGACCCCGGCGCCAGTGTCACCACGACGGCTCTGAAGGACTGACGACGTGGCAGTCGTTATTCTAATCATTGGTCTGGTCGCCCTGGCATTGCAGGCCTACCTCACCATGAAAGGATTCGGTCCGCCGTGCCCTCCGGATGACTTCGTCTCGATGCATGAGGAGGAGCGGGTGCTTCTGGCGCCGCCGGCAACAGTTCTGGAGGCCTATGGACGAGCCGCGGCGCAGACTGGAGGAATGCGGGTCTATGCCACCGGGAGCAACTGTCTCTTCATTGACTCCCGGCCGTCGTTCCTCGTGCTGGACGGAGACTACGGATCAACCATCCGGGTGCTGGTCAGCCCAACCGAGAACGGTGCTAGCGCTGTACGGGTCGAGTCGGTGCCGAAAACTCCCTGGGTGGCGACAATCGGTCGCGTGGGTGCCGCTTTCGTGGCGAAGGAGCGTGCCCTCAGGATGAATGCGAAACGCCTGAGCGGGATTTCCGAGAGTCTGTAGAGCGAGGCGTTCGAAGGCGGAGCTCCTGCGCAGGAACCTCCGGGCCCGGGTCTGCAGGGCGGCTGAAGCCGTCTTGCAGACCCGGGCCTGTCATGCGCGGGCCTCGTCGTCTCCGCCCATTGCACGCAGGACGTGACGAATATTCTCCAGGCAGTCGGCCTCCTCCTGGGGAGTGCCATCGACCTGCCGGTAGAGGTCGAGGGCGTCCTGGAAGGCGGTGACGGCCTCCTGGTAGCGCTTCATGTCGCGCAGGGTGAAACCGCTGTTGTACAGGCAGTCGGCCTGATCCCGCCGGGCGCCGATCCGGTGGTGCAGCTCCAGGGCGTGTTGGTAAGCGGCCACCGACTCCTCGTATCGGCCCATTCTGTGCATAATGGTGCCGACGCCGTTCAGGCATTTTGCTCGATAGTACTCGGTGCCGTCGAGGTACTGGTACAGGTCCGCCGCCTCCTGGAAAGCTGCGAGGGCCGCGTCGTACCGTCCCATTGTGTTCAGGGTGAAACCACTGCTGCGCAGGCAGTCGGCCTCCTCCCGGGAGGCGTCATCGACCTGCCGGTAGAGGTCGAGGGCGTCCTGGAAGGCGGTGACGGCCTCGTCGTTACAAGTCATATTCCGCAGAGCGAGGCCGGTGTTGTACAGGCAGGCGGCTTGGTTCCGCCGGCTGCCGTCGACCTGGCGGTAGAGCTCCAGGGCCTGCCGGTAAGCGGTCACGGCTTCCTCGTAGTGCCTCATGTCGTCCAGGACGTTGGCGATGCTGTTCAGGCAGTCGGCCTGCTGGCGCTCGGTCCCCTTCATCTGGCGGTAGAGCTCCAGGGCGTGTTGGTAGGCGGTGCGGGCCTCCTCGTGCCGCCCCATCTTGCGCGTGACGAATCCGATTCTGTTCAGGCAGTCGGTTTGGTCCCACAGGGTGTTATCGATCTGCCGGTACAGGTCCAGGGCGTGTTGGTAGGCGGTGCGGGCCTCCTCGTAGCGTTCGGTGTCGCGAAGAACCAGACCGGTGTTGTACAGGCAATTGGCCTGGTCCCGCTGCGTGCCGTCGACCTGGCGATAGAGCTCCAGGGCCTCGCGCAAGGCGGTGCGGGCCTCCTCGTAGCGCCTCATCTTGCGCAGGGCGAGGCCGATCTCGTTCAGGCAGTTGGCCTGCTGGCGCTCGGTCCCCTTCATCTGGCGGTACAGGTCCAGGGCGTCCTGGTAGGCGGTGCGGGTCTCCTCGTGCCGGCCCAACTTGCGCGTGACGAATCCGATTCTGTTCAGGCAGTCGACCTGCCGGCACTCGGCTCCCTTCAGCTGCCGGTAGAGCACCAGAGCCTGCCGATAAGCCGTCAGAGCCTCATCGTATTGTCCTGTGTCGCGCAGAATCAGGCCGGTACTGTAAATGCAGCCGGCCTGATCCCGCTGGGTGCCATCCATCTGCCGGTAGAGCTCCAGGGCCTGGCGGTAAGTCTTCAGCGCTTCTTCGTAGCGCCCCATCTTGCGCAGACTGCGCCCGATGCCGCTCAGGCTGGCCGCCTCTCGGCGCTCGGCTCCTCCCGCCTGGCGGTACAGGTCGAGGGCGTCCCGGAAAGCGGTATGAGCCTCCTTGCACCGTCCTACGACGCCCAGAGTATGACCGATGCTGTACAGGCAGTCGGCCTGGTCCTGGAGGATGCGCTCCTGCTGGGGGTCTGTTACCCGGCGGTAGAGCTCCAGCGCCTGCCGGCGGACCGTCAATGCTTCGCCGTAGCGTTCCATATCACGCAGGACAAGGCCGATGTTGTACAGGCAGTCGGCCTGCTGGCGCTGAGTGCCGGGCAGACGACGATACATTTCCAGAGCCTGCCGGAGCGTGGCCAGTGCCTCCCTGTGGCGCTCCAGCACGTGCAGAATGCAGCCCATGCTGTTCAGGCAGGCGGCCTGGTCCTGCCTGCTGCCGTCCACCTGGCGGAAGGTGTCGAGGGCCTGCTCGTAGGCCGCCAGCGCCTCGTCGTATCGCCTCAGTCTGCGCAGGGTGAGTCCGATGTCGTGCAGGCACTCGGCTTCCTGCCGCTGGACGCCTGTCGCCTGACGGTATATGTCCAGGGCATCCTGAAAGAAGCCGCAAGCCTCCTCGTAGCGGCCCGCACTGCCCAGGGCGCTACCGGCATTGCGCGTGCAGCCGGCCAGGTCCCGCCGAGCGCCGTCCACCTGGCGATAAAGGTCCGCGGCCTGCTGAAAGGCGGTCGCCGTCTCCTCGTACCGCCCCAAGTCGTCCAGGACACGGCCGAGGCTTCTCAGGCACTCGGCCTGCCGACGCTGGGTGTTATCGACCTGCCGGTAGAGGCTCAGGGCCTCCTGAAGTGCGGTGCGGGCCTCCTCGTACCGTCCCATTGCCCGCAGCGTGCCGCTAATGTCGTAGAGCAGGCGATCGCCCTGCTCCTCCTTGGCGCCGTCCGCCCGGCGACAGAGGTCCAGAGCCTGCCGGAATGCGGTGAGCGCTTTCGTGCGCCCGCCCTCGTAGACGAGGGACTCGCCTTCCAGGCGCCTGTGCGACGCGTGGTTGAGCTTGTCGTCGTCCTTCTTCCTCAGGCTCCGATCCATGTACTTCCTCTTCTCGTCTCTCATGTGCCGACCCAGTCGGTGAGGATGCGCGGACGCATCCGGTTCCTGCGCGCCCCGCGGGCTCAGCGACGCCAGGCACTGCCGCGGGCGCGCAGGCCGGTCGTCAGCGCCCGCATCCCCATGAACACCCAGGCGAAGGCCGCCCACAGCCACGCGAGTCCGACGCCGGGTGCGGTCGCTGTGGCGGGAAGCGCCTTGGCCACGACCACCGTCAGGGGCAGGTACGGGACCAGGGTGATGAGCCCGGCGCCCGCCAGGTACCGGCCGTCGCCCGCTCCCGTGAGCACGCCGTCGAACAGGTAGACGGCCCCCGCCAGGGGCATGGCCGAGGCCGCCACGAGCAGCGCCGGCGTCGCCGTCGTCACCACGGCTTCCTCCGAGCTGAACACGCGCGGCAGCCACGGGCTCGCCGCCGCCAGCACGACGCCGATCACCGCGCCCACCGCGACGCCCCACGCCAGGCACCGGCGCAGCACCGCCTCCAGGGCGCGCCGCGGATCGGGGCCGGCACCGACGACGGCACCGACGACGACGCCGTCGTCGGGCGCCGGGAGGGCATCGGGCCGGTGGTGGGAGGCCTCTCCCTCGGCGCCGTCGTCGGGGACCGCGCCGTCGGGCCGGCGCCGGGAACCCCCGTCCCTGGCGCCTCCGGTGTCCGCGCCGTCGGGCTGCGCAGGTGCGCCGTCGTCGTCGTTCACCGTCCGCCCCGCGTCCGCCCGGCCCAGGGCGGTGCCGACCAGCGCCTGCGCCGCGATCGCCAGCGCGTCCAGCGCGAAGGAGGAGAAGCTCCACAGCGAACTGACCACCTGGTGCGCCGCCAGCGGCAGCTCCCCGAGCGACGTCGCCGCCCACACGGTCGCCAGGATCGCCGCCCGCAGCGACAGGGTGCGCACCAGCAGCGGCGTCCCCGCCCCCAGGGACGCCCGCAGACCGCGGCGCCGCGGCGCCAGGCCCACACCCGAGCCGCGGGCCGCCCGGACCACGGGGGTCATGAGCGCAACCGCCATGACGCTCTGGGTGATCGCGGTCCCCAGGCCCGATCCGGCGATCCCCATTCCGACGCCGTACAGGAGCACGGCGTTGAGCCCCACGTTGAGGACTGCCCCGGCGCCGGCCACGACGAAGGGCGTGCGGGTGTCCAGCAGGCCCCGCAGCGTGCCGGTGGCGGCGTAGACCACGAGCATCCCCGGGATGCCTGGGGCCGAGGCACGCAGGTAGGCGCTCGCCGCCCCGGCGACGTCGCCGTCCGCGCCCATGGCCGCGACCACCCACGGTGCGCCCGCCGCCAGCACCGCCGCCGCCCCCAGCCCGAGGAGCACCGCCAGCCAGGCGCCGTCGATGCCTGCGCGCAGGCCGCCGCGCCGGTCGCCGGCGCCGAAGAGGCGGGCGGTGGTCGCCGTCGTGGCGTAGGCGAGGAAGACGAACAGGCCCACGACCGTGGTCAGCACCGTCGAGGCGAGCGACAGGCCCGCCAGGCTCGCGGCACCCAGGTGTCCGACCATGGCGGAGTCGACGAGGACGAACATGGGCTCGGCGACCAGCGCTCCGAGGGCGGGCGCGGCCAGGGACAGAATCTGCCGGTCGAGGGCGGGGCCGGTCGGTCGGCTGAGTGGCCGGGCGGCGTCCGGGGCGGGGGAACGGGTCACGGTTTCCTGATCTCTCCACAGTCGGGGGTCCGGCCAGTCTCTCATGCGCGTGGTGGCCCGCCGCGCCCGCGCCCGCCTGCGCCCGCCGCGCCGCGCGTGCACCCCGCGTCGAGATAGACATTTTCGGATGAGGTAGACGGTGACACCGCCGATCTCGTACGAAAATGTCTATCTCAAGGGTGTGGGGCGCTGGCGCGGGGCGACGACGGCGTAGGCCGGACCGGTCCAGGCCGGTGCGGGTGCCCGCTCCACCTGCCCACCCGGGCCCGATCCCCGGCAAGCCACAGACCTCAGGGTGAGGTAGAGGTTCATCCACAGGTTTACCCACTTGTCCACAGATTCCTCCGAGACGCCCAGGCTCCGTGTTGTGAATCGTGACGCTGCGTGAAGAACCGCGGAATTTCAACGATCCTGTCGGTGCGCTCAGGTGCGCGGCCGCCGTCCTGGTGTGCCTGCACACAGGCGACACGGCGCGTCGTCCACAATCGCGGAGGAGTTATCCACAAGGGCGTGCAGCTTGTCCACAGACGGCGAGTGGATACCGGCTTGCAAGCGATTTGACCGCCCGCTATGGTCGCGCGCGCGCCCGGTCGCGGGTGCACGGCAGGGGAGGCGCGCATGACCGACATCGACCCCGGACCGGGCTACGAACCCGGCCGGTCAGGAGGAGCCGACGGCGTCGGCGGCTCGGTGCGCTACGACGACGCCTTCGACCGCATCCCGCCCCAGGACCTCGAGGCCGAGATGGCCACCCTCGGCGGAATGCTCCTGAGCAAGGAGGCCATCACCGACGTCATCGAGGTGCTGCGAGGCTCCGAGTTCTACAAGCCGGCCCACGAGTCGATCTACGACGCCGTCGTCGAGGTCTACAACCGCTCCGAGCCGGCCGACCCGCTCATTGTGGCCGACGAGCTGGCCAAGCGCGGCGAGCTCGAACGCGTCGGCGGAGCCCCCTACCTCGCCTCCCTCATGGCGACCGTGCCCACCGCGGCCAACGCCGCCTACTACGCGCGCATCGTGCGCGAGAAGGCCCTCATGCGCGGGCTCGTCCAGGCGGGCACGCGCATCACCCAGCTCGGCTACTCCACCGACGCCGGCGACATCGCCGAGCTCGTCACGCTCGCCGAGGCCGAGGTCTACTCCGTGGCCCACTCCGAGGGGGAGA
>ERZ773099.1373-NODE-1373-length-18062-cov-8.572833_pt1 | contig 18062 bp, 12 predicted proteins | sample MGYA00511120_ERZ773099 | MGnify/ENA primary metagenome ERZ773099 (study PRJEB29015, sample SAMEA2738012) | human oral metagenome | biome: human oral; feature: human-associated habitat; material: dental | place: China | collected 2104 ...
GGCAAAACGGACAAACCCCGCCGGGCCGATGGCCGATATACTTTTCGCATTCCTCCCCGGGAATCATTTTCGGTTTCTTATGGAAAAGCATCTTATACTTACGATTATCAATCCGCGCATCCCCTGCCGTCACGATAACCACAGGCACTTCTTCCACCAGAAAAGAAAGCGTCTTTGCAATGCGCGCCTCCTCCGTACCAAGAGCAAGCGCCGCGAGCGCCACTGTCGCACTGGACTCCTTCAAATCCATACAGCGGTCTGCCATACCGAACCGTTCAAAATAAGCCCGTACCGTTTCAAAAGACATTATAACCTCCTTTTTCCACTATACCATGAAACATCGATAAATAACAGGATATATTTGTTTCACCGGTGCCTTTTGCTGTATAGTATAAATATATCACTATATGTAAATCAAAGGAGGCTCTTATGAAAACCATACATACCAAGCACGCACCCGCCGCCATCGGCCCCTACTCGCAGGCAAAACAGGCGGGCGGATTTGTATTTCTTTCCGGACAAATCGGTATCGACCCGACTGCAGGAAAAATCATCACCTCCGACATCGCCGGACAAACAGAGCAGGTCTGCAAAAACATAAAAGCCATTTTGAAAAAAGCGGAAACTCCCATGGACAATGTAGTAAAAACGACCTGCTTCCTTAGAGACATGAAAGACTTTGCCGCCTTCAACGAAGTCTATGCAAAACACTTCCCGGGCAAACCGGCAAGAAGCTGCTTCGCCGTCAAGGATCTTCCCGCAGGCGCACTCTGCGAAATCGAAGTCATTGCCGCTAAATGAGGCCTGTGCCATGGACTTCCATACACTCTGCATCGGCTGTCGCACGTATCGCCGTTTCAAGCAGAAACAAATCCCTGAAAAAGTACTTGATGAACTTCTGGAAAATGCCCGTATCGCAAACAGCGCCATGAACGGGCAGCCGCTCCGCTATGTCCTTGTAAAAAATCCGGAAGCGGTTCGGAAAATCCAGCCATGCTTCCACTTTGCTGCCGCCCTCCCCAAAGAGCTGGGACAGCCAAAAGAAGGTGAACAGCCCACCGCTTTTATCATTCTCTGCACGGAAGGGCCGGAAACCCCGTGGACAGGTATAGATATCGGCATCGCTGTAAGGACAATGAATCTGAATGCTTACATCTACGGCATAGGTTCCTGTATCATAGGAAATGCGGAATTTAAAAAAGTAAAAGAAATACTTTCTGTCCCTGAAACATGGAATCCCAGGCTGGCTCTCGCCCTCGGTTATCCCTCCCATAAGAGTACCATCGTGGAACTTCCTGAAGACAGTTCCCTGAAATACTATCTGGATGAAGAGCGCCAATATTACGTACCGAAAAGAAAACAGGAAGACATTTCCATTATCAGGTAAAACAAAAAGAGAGAGTACCCGCTTCCCGGATATTCTCTCTTTTCATAAAACGATTGCTATGTTTCAGCAGAGCTCCTCTTTCCTGTCCAGAATCTCTCTTCCCGGCGCACAGGCAGGGCAGTCGCACCACTTGCCGCCCTTCGCCTTCACTTCCCGGGCATGTGCCGCATAAGCTGCTGCCTGCTTCGCGCCAAATGTTTTTTCCCCTGCATCCGATTCAAAAAACGCAAGGACATCATCGATAGAAAGCACATCCGCTTCCAATTCCGCTACCAGTTTCCGTCCGGCTTCCTTTTCCCGATCACTGCTAAGAGCGGCGATATACTCTTCCGCGATTTTCTTTAATCCCGCATAGCAGCTGGGAGCCGCAATCAACGCCTTTACTTTTTCAACGATGGCTTCATTCATTATAAGATCCTCCCTTTCGCTCAAACTATTAATTAAATAATGATATGATTCTCTGAAAAACGTTCTGATTCTTTATTTGCAGGGCGAACAAGCAGTAAGCAGAAAAGGCTGACCGTCTTTTCCCACCCGTCAGGCGGTAATCATTTTATACGCCGGATTCTTGTTTTGCCTATTATCACTTCCAGTATACCAGAAAATGAAAACTGTAACCAAAAACATGGAGAAATCAAAGTTATTCTTACATGCAGAAATACCATTATTTCCCTGTTTCGCAGGGGGAACTGCACCCCGGCGCGCTTCAGGAAAGCAATGGTGTTTTTCTATTTCCGCTATTTCTTCCAAGCAGGAGCGGTCTGTATGAAGCAGCAGGATTGCTTCTGCGTTTTTTCCACTTCATATAAAATGAGACGAATAATAAAAATAATTTCAGTTTATGATCCCGCTTGAGGCAAAGCAGAATATAGCGATATATAAAACAGAGCATGGTATAAATGAATCTCTTTCAAGTACAGCACAAGAGAACCTAAATATACCATTCTTTTATAATCTTATTAACTATATTCTTCTGCCATATTTGCAAAAAACTAATTCAGCATCCCGAAAGAAATAAGACACTCTGCTTCGTATTCGCAAAAATAACCACCTTTTTACCATTTTCTGAAATCACATTGTTCCCAAGCTATCAATAAAAAAGAACTAACGACTGGCGTATAACCTCGGGGCTCCAATCGCCCATGGAGGCCGCCAGCCGAATTAGCTCTAATCAGAATATACAAAACAAGAGCGACCTTGTCAAATTGAAGGAGAAATCTTGATTTCACCACTATCTGGAATTACATCACTCTCAAACAATTAATGCAGCAGGCGCTTATCAACGCGAGTTTTACCACTATCTGGAATTACATCACTCTCAAACCATCATCTTTGGTAACGGAACAATTCACCTGTTTTACCACTATCTGGAATTACATCACTCTCAAACACCTATTGGCTTGTCATGCCGAACAGATTCGTTTTACCACTATCTGGAATTACATCACTCTCAAACTTACTGGACGATACTAAGCAACGACGGCGAGTTTTACCACTATCTGGAATTACATCACTCTCAAACATTTACATCGTCAAGAATCTGCTTGCGTGAGTTTTACCACTATCTGGAATTACATCACTCTCAAACACTACCGTTAACCGCACCTCCGGTGGCAAGGTTTTACCACTATCTGGAATTACATCACTCTCAAACATTTGAAACGGACGAAGAAACCGAGGTGCCGTTTTACCACTATCTGGAATTACATCACTCTCAAACGGGATTTAGCTAACAACATCCTTAATATGAGTTTTACCACTATCTGGAATTACATCACTCTCAAACACTCTGATGTCAGAGGTATAAAGAATACAGGTTTTACCACTATCTGGAATTACATCACTCTCAAACTACGACAGGCGAGATTATCTCGACAATTACGTTTTACCACTATCTGGAATTACATCACTCTCAAACACAAGGAGGTTTATATAAAGAGATGAATTAGTTTTACCACTATCTGGAATTACATCACTCTCAAACCAGTTCTTTTGCGTCCATACTGTTCCTCGGGTTTTACCACTATCTGGAATTACATCACTCTCAAACTGCTGAACTTAATCTTAGGGCTGCTCAGGCGTTTTACCACTATCTGGAATTACATCACTCTCAAACATGTTGATTTTTGTATCACAGTCCGTGGTAGTTTTACCACTATCTGGAATTACATCACTCTCAAACAACTCACTTTAAATGAACGTCCCTTTAACGGTTTTACCACTATCTGGAATTACATCACTCTCAAACATTCCGGCGTAACAGGAATTCCTCTTGAAGTTTTACCACTATCTGGAATTACATCACTCTCAAACAGAAGCTCAAGACTACAGCAAGCAATCAGCGTTTTACCACTATCTGGAATTACATCACTCTCAAACGCGTGCCGTTTCGTTGAGTTAAAGATATTGGTTTTACCACTATCTGGAATTACATCACTCTCAAACTTGCACGACGTATCGCACGTACCGAGATGGGTTTTACCACTATCTGGAATTACATCACTCTCAAACTGGCCTTTGAAGGTTTGTTCGATCTGGTAAGTTTTACCACTATCTGGAATTACATCACTCTCAAACCTCAAATTTCAATCTCAACTTGCATATATCTGTTAAAGTTCTCTACGAGTAAAACTGCTATCACTTGGCAGTGTAATCCGGATATGGTAAAAATTTACTCAAAAATTTGACATAAATCTTCATCAATAATGAATAAATTTTCTAACTCTATTTTATCATAACATTTCCCTTCCAAAAGAATGAACTGTAATTTTTCTTCTAACGCGTTGTTATAAAACAACTCCTTCATCTCTTTCGGTAAGAAATCCCGAAATCCATGGAAGAAAAAGCAAGTCTCACCAAACAGGATGTTCCAGTTTTTCATAAAAGACAACATTTGTTCCGGAAGATTCATTCCTTCCGTATCAATGCGGAGATGAATCGCTTTCATCATCTCCATAAGATCGACGTCCATATCATAAGTAAGAGGAAGCGGTACCTGTTGTGACAAATGCTCTGCATATGTAAGAATATTCCCCATGGCTGCCCTTGTTTCCCGGTAAAAACTTTCAGTCAGCGCTTCTTCTTTTAGTGCCGCAAATAATTTGGTCAAGATTTTCCTGTTATTAAAATCCATATCCCAAGGACTAAGAAGCAGTACTGATTTCTTTCTAAGATCTAAATGTGTCTCCTCTTCAAAAAGAACAAAACCTCCTGCGTCCCCTTGTATCTGTCTGTACAACTCCATCAACCTGTCATAATGATAAAGAGGATTTTCCATAGAAATGACAGGGATATCCTGTTCCTCCATACATACGGTTTTCTCCCACTCCGGATAGGAAAGTTTCATAAAATCACCAATCTATCATGACTATCAATAACTTCTTTTTTCTTCTCTCCCAAAATAAGTTCCATACTCGCATATTGCCTTTCTGTAACCGTCAGTACTTGTATCAGTCCCTCTTCCGGTTTCATACATTTGATGTGCTTGACCGCTATACCAGCTGCCACAGCATTTAAAACGATTTTTGTGTATACAGACTCCTGCATCATGATAAATCCGTCAGAAATCAATGCTCTCCGAAATTGCGTATACGCCCTTCTTTGCTGCACTGTTTCCACCGGCAGGTCAAACAGCACCATCACTCGCATAAACCTATTCCTCATATATCTCTGAATAAAAAGACAATAAAGACAAATCTTGTTCCTCTAAAGCACGAAAAACGCTCCGGCAGTATATTCCTATCGCATGTGTTACGGTGGTCTTCTTCTCTTTGATTAAAACTTGTCGGTTCAATACATCTATAAGTTGATGCTTCTCTTCAGCGGACAACTTCTGCGGTGCCATCCGCAGTACAAGCATATCCACCATAGGTCGGAAAGGCTCCATCAAATCACTCCCCAAATTAAACGGATTGAATATATTATCATGAAATAATCCGATTTGTGTCATATAGCCTGAAGCGGCAATTTCTCGATTACAAGCAGAGAGGATAACAGCATACCCATAATTAAGCGCTCCATTCTCTACGGTTTCGTCTCTTCTTGAAAAATCCTTCCCCCATAATGCATTAAAATAAACTTTTGCCGCATGCCCCTCTCTATTCGTTATATCACCCGGCTCTACTTCTTTCATATATCGCTCTAACAACCTGGCTTCTTTACTACACTCAAAAGCAATCAGCACCTGTTTTTGCTTATCGATTTTCTCTTTAACGATCTGCGCCCATATTTCTTTTTTCAGGCAAGAATCCCACTTCAGCTGGGAACGGATCTGCCGGCTGGAATCATGGCTCCCTCGATAAGGAAGTATCTCTCCTGCCGGATTTCTCCTTTCATCGCAGAAAATAATTTTGATTTTTCGGTGAAGACATTCGTTGATCCACGCGGCAGTCAGCGAAACAGCCGTAGTTTCAATCATGACCGTCTCCACTTCTTCCATACATATCCGGTGAACTTCTTCTCCCCTTATAACCATATATCCCAGGCTATATTCTATTTTTGCCCGTTTAGTTAGTACAACCGTCCGCCAACTCATTTCTTTTCATATGGTGCCAATAAAATCTTTTTCTCAAAAAAACCTGTCACAGATTGTAAGATAAGAAATACCTTTTCATTTCCATCAAATTTCTTCCCCATGGAGATTTTTCCAGATGCCTTCTCCCCACCAATCAATTGTAGATTAGAAAGCACAGGGTTACATTGGAAAAGGTGGAGTATCTCCCCTATACATTTACACTTATCTTCCATTGACAATTCTATAAATGTACCTTTTTCTTTTATCATAAGACTCACGAATTTCTTAAACTTGTTTCTATAAATAGATGTCTGTATCTTAGAAATAAATGTTTCAAAGATATTTATTAGATTCTCTTCAGTGATTTTATCATGTACAGTAACCTTCAGCTCCTTTTGCACTTGTTTCCTTTGATTGAATTTAAGGACATTTTTTATTATCTGGGCGGATTCCGCATTCAAACATAATTGTTCAGCATTTCTCATAACAAACCGATCTCCAGTCTTGGCAGAGATATGTTCCCGGAACCCATCTACTTCAAATAAGGACTGCTTATATATCTTAGGAATACATATCACCGGATTTTTATAGCCTTTCCCTTCCTTGTACCAAAGTTCTCTACAGAAATCTGTTTTATCCTCAATACTCTCTAACCTTTCAGACAAGTGCAAAGGTACTGTTTCCAATAAATAAATTCTTTTTCCATTTTTCTCTGCTTTAACAAGCATAAAATATGACGCAGTTGCCTTATTATATCCGCCATACTTTTGAATATCAGACAATGCCCCCTGTGCCTTTAGTGAAACCTGTCCCTTCCCTTTCTTTCGGATATTCTGATCAAACAATCCCCCTTTTTCTTCAAAAGGCATACGTGTATATAAGATATTATTCTTATCCATCCATTTCCGGACAACCGCCATCGTGCCATTATCCCCCGGTTCCCATGCCATAGTTGATCCTCTTTGTATGGGAAATTGATAAAAAGCCTTTTCATTCAAACTGTACACCGCATTTTTCTCCGACAGAAAATGTACCGGATTAGATGTAAATTTCGTATAAAATGCATTCCCTACAACAATATTCAAATAAGCATCCTTGGCATGATGATAATCGTTCATATCTCTGACTTTAACAAACCCCGCATACTGACGGAATCGGGATACATTTCTTGCCTTAGTGTAAATGATTTTGGTTTCCGGAAAAGCTTTCTTCAGAATCTCGGCAACCGCTTTCGTACTCTGCCGTGTTTCCACAAGCTGACGCCCAATAAAACCCGCTTTTTCATCATCAGTAAGCGGCGTTTTCCTCGTCAGGCGATGATACTTCTCCTTGGAAATAAGCCCCTTATCTAAAAGTACTTTCCAAAAATCAGCTCTCTCCCTTTGTATTTCAACAGATAGAGGATAATGGTCTCCCTTTTTCGCATTTTCCGTCTTTTCTACAAGAACGCGATTGTCTAAACTGTCATCTCCCGTAGCAGATCGGGGATAAATATGGTCTATGTCATAATCAGCTCCAGCCATAAGGCTGCCAAGACAAATAGGCTTTCCGGTATACATAGAACGCCCCATCTGCGTATAGTACAGGTATAATTTATCACTTCTCAGCTGCCCGTCGCTTAATTCTTTTATCTCTTCCCCTAATTTTTTTATATCTGCACTCCAATGTCTTATTTCATCATTACATTTCTTGTAAAGATGCAATAGCCGATCTTTTCTTGAAACGGTTTTCCGCTTTTTCTCATCTTCCGCCCGTGCCATTTCTATAAAAATCCGCGAAGGCGCTTTCCCCATAATATGTATAATTTCTTTTATAATTCGAAGTGTCTGCCAAAGCGGCCGCTTTACCGCCGGAGAGATACGCATATCCTGTATATTTTTGTAAGAAATGGCCTTATCACATACCGATACCGATGTTGTATTAACCTCACTTAAAGCGGCAGAATAACCAAATTTTCCGCTTAATAATTCCATTAAATTATGATCTGTCTTTTTCAAAGCAGTGATAATATTCATTACTTCCCCGGTTTCCTGATCCACTAAAACTGTGGTATCACGTTCTGCCTTTGGCAAAATTTGTGTCAAAAATTCTTTTGACAAACGTCCCCATCCCTGATACGGCAGCCTAACCAGTTCTTTAACCTGACAGTCTTCCAGATATCCAAACCGCGCTTTAAGCCGGCGACGCAGCATTTTTTTATCCGCGCCAAATAAAGTAATATCCTTTATAATTTTTTCACTATCAGATACGGTAAAATTATCCCCCAATATTTTCCTCATATCTATCCATGGCGCAAGACTCGCTTTAAAATCCCGTTCTATACCGGATATCTGCGCCGCTTCTTCTTTAGGAATATGTTCTTCTCTAATCAGATAAGAACACATTTTTTTTGCGGTAATTTTTTTATCCTTAAGAAAAAGGTTTTCCCAAACACGATCTTTCATGTCAGGCGGCAGCTTTTCTTGGGCGCTGCCGATTCTTACATTATTCAGCTCATTGAGTACCATAAATTCTGTATAGAGAAGTGAGTTTTTAGGAAGTACATCCTTTTTAAGAAGATATGTGCATTTATTGGTCATGCGTCTGATAAACTCTTCCGCACTGGCCTCTATATCAATTTTCCTTTCAAAATTCCACGGATAAATGTGTCCATTTTCATCTTTTCTGACCGCCCAGGCAAAAGGAGAATGTCCATTTAACGGTCCCACATAATAAGGAATACGAAATGTAAATAGCCTCCTGATTTTATCAGACACTGTACCATACTCATCTTCTTTTTTTAAAAATGGCAGATATCTTTCCGCATTCGATAAGATTTTATTCAATTCTACTAAATGGAGCTGGTAGGGAATAACACCATTCTGTTTGCTTACTGCTTTGGGCAAAAACTCATTCCTTTCAATTTTATCCAATATGTATTTCTTATCTTCACTATCAGGAAAATTTTTTATTATCTTTTTTATTTCCCCTGCAAAATCCTCTTGTGTACATGCTTTCTCGATTGGAACTTTTTTCCCATGTATTTTGCATAACCCCACATAGGCGCTATAACTATTTTTACCGGCCATACGAAATATCCTGCTATACACATTTGAATCCCATTTAAGAAGACGCTTCAAAACAGTAAGATCTTTTCTGTGTTCATTAAAAATAGCCACTTTAGCGTCCGATATATACTTATGATTTCCCATCAGTTCTGCAAGAACGGCCCAATTATGCAAAGTTTCACAAGCTGCCACTACATCAAAACGCTCGCCTAATACGGTTTGCACATCACTTTTATAGTCCTCATACTGCACATCATCAAAACTGATTTTACCTCGTTCCGTATTCTTTAATGTCTCATCACGAAAAATAACGGCCAGATGTGCTGTCCCACCTATAATCAACCTGAAAATTTCCTTTATGCTTTTATCTCGGCCTGCATCATATAACTTTCCTAATTGTTCCAACTTCTCCAATTTATTTAGTTTTCTATTTTTCAATATTTCCTTACAGGCATCATTTTTTTCCACAGGTAAGGATATATCCAAAAACTGTCCAAGTACATTCCCCAAATCGGCCATCGCTTCTTCAAATCCGGCGGCTCCATCTTCCTTAATTTCAAAATTTTCCAGCAGGAAATGGCCTCGATGTTTTAAAATATGATGGATGGCAAGATACACCAGCCGCACATCAAATTCACAACTGTCTTCCATCAGCTTTTGCCGTAAATGATAAATAGTAGGAAACTTTTTGTGATAACTTTTATCCGTAAAATCTACATCATTAAAAAGAGAATTTATTTGTCTTTCCGTCTTATCTTCTTCCCAAAGACGGCTGTCGTTCAGCCTTTGGTAAAATCCCGGATCCTTTTCACAAACAGCCTCGGAAAAAAGTTCCTGTAAAAAATCAATACGCCGGTTTCTCCGTTCTATCCGTCTTCTGCCTGTACGAAATACACGCCTCTCCTTTGCTGTTTTAGCCGACTCAAAAAGGCGGACGCCCCACAAAGCTTTTCCCGCCTTCTTCACTACATGATAATCAGGTGTCGTAACCGCCCATCCCAAAGACCCCTCTCCCATATCCAATCCCAGATAATATTCATTAATTTCCTTCATGATTGACATCCACCTCATTTTTAGTTATCCTGTACATGTCAGGATAATTTACCACTATCTGACAACATCACAAGTTCAAATAAGAATTTATTCAAATCGTCACATTTGTGACCCCACAGTGTGTGGATAAAGGACTCCTTCGGGAGTTTTTTATTTTCTTGGAACACCTTGGTAACACCAAATAAGTATTTTTTATTTTACCAACCAAATATAAAATTAATCAGTTCACTAAACCTGCATTTATTCTTCCCCAAGTTCCTGTTCCACTACGGAAACAATGTCATCAATCACCCTTTCGAGCCGATCTTTATCACTGCTTTCTCCCATAACGCGGATGAGCGGTTCCGTACCCGATGCGCGAACAAGGATACGTCCGTCATTTCCCAGTTCTTCTTTCGCCGCCTCGACAGCTGCACGGATTTGTTCATTTTCTTCCCAACCGTTCTTGCTGTACACTTTTACATTTTTCAACAGCTGCGGATAGGTGGTCATGAGATGATTTAACTCAGAAAGCGGACCGTCATGGTCACGAAGAACCATAAGCGTCTGCATGGCCGTGATAAGACCGTCACCGGTGGTATTAAATTCAGGGAATATAATGTGTCCCGACTGTTCACCGCCAAGGGAATATCCGTGCGCCTTCATTTCTTCCAGCACATAGCGGTCGCCTACATTGGTCGCCACGGTACGGCATCCATGTTCTGCCAGTGCCTTGCCGAAGCCCAGGTTGCTCATGACGGTGCCTACGACCATATTCGCATTGAGCCGCCCTTCTTTCTTCATACGCAGGGCGTTAATCACCATGATATGGTCGCCATCCATGATATCTCCCTGTTCATCGACGAAAAGACAGCGGTCCGCATCGCCGTCATTGGCAATACCGCAGTCCGCCCCCATTTCGACAACCATTTTCTGTAAAGTTTCCATGTGGGTGGAACCGCAGTCTTTATTGATGTTCACACCGTTCGGTTCGCAGTAGAGGGCGGTTATTTCCGCACCCAGTTCACGGAGGATGTCGGGAAGGAATCCGCTGGCGGCGCCGTTGGCGGAATCCGTTACGATTTTCATCCCTTTGAAATCCCCTTTCACTGTGGAAAGGATATAATTTTTATATTTCCACGCAAGCTCGTTGCGGTGGCGGATAAATCCGACTTTTTCGCCGGTAGGCCGTGCCAGTTCTTCGTCATGTCGAAGGATATTCTCTATTTCTTCTTCCGCCTGATCCGGCAGTTTATGCCCGTTCCTGTCGAAAAATTTGATTCCGTTATCGGGGAACGGGTTATGGGAAGCAGATATAACGACACCGGCATCATAGTTTTCTGTCCGTGTCAGGTATGCGATACCCGGTGTGGGAATCACGCCTGCCAAGTCCACATTCACCCCCGACGCGCACAGCCCCGCCGATAAAGCGGCTGCCACCATGGTTCCTGAAATCCTTGTATCCATACCGATAAGCACGCGATGGGTTCCTTCCTCCCTACAGAAATAGGCGCCTGCCGCCCGCCCCAGCTGGAATGCTAATTCGGGCATGAGTGTGGAATTTACCACGCCGCGTACGCCGTCTGTTCCGAACAATGTGACCATTCTAAATCCTCCGCGATTGATTTCTTACTATTTTGCACTGCAATTTTCAAATGATACAGCGAATATATTTTCCCGTCAAGCCGTTTATTCTTTTTCTATTTTCACATGTACCGTAACGGCTCCGGGAATAATCATACCGTTTTCCGGTTTCGGTATGTCAATCTTTTTGGTAACGCTTTCCTTTGCTCCGGTGATATCGATTTCTTCCAGTTCCACCACCGTATTTTTATCGAAATAGCTTTCCGGTGCCTTGACAGTGGCCACCGGCGGCGTCACCGTGATTTCAGAGACTTTGTATCCTTCTGCCGGTTCCCCTTTTACTATCGGTTTGAAAGGAATATTTCCCGTCTTCTGGTCTTCCGACATATGTACGGAAACACGGACACGGGTAGGCATGATGTCAATCCCCGTTACCGTATTTCCATCTGCATCAAGAATATTCACCGCATCAAACTCGTCGAAATCTTTTGTTTTCCCCGCCACATTGACAGAGATAATGGCACGGTCGGCAAGAGCCGTGCGGCTGCTGGCTCCCGCGACAGTAATATATTCCGGCGTCGTGGATTTCCGCTCCGCCTTGAAACCTGCCGGAAGCGCTCCGATAAATTCCACTTGTGCCGGCAGCGATTTCACTGCATAGGTGTCGATAAATAAATCGAAATATGTCTGATCCTGGGAAATCACCGTTTCATTTCCCGGTACGGAAATATGGATGGGTGTGTTCGGATAATCGCCGTCCGTAAATCCGTCAAGATCGACATAGGCTTTGATATTATCACTCCGCATGCTGACCAGATCGCTGCGGTTCATGCGGATCTTCACTTTCACCCTCTGGGGTACATTAAGGGCTACGAGAGAACGATCCAAATTACGCACTTCGACCGGAACGGTATAAGAGTTTTCCACAAGAGGATTCTGCTCATTCATGACATATACCCAGAAAGCAAATGCCGCCATGAGGCAGAGGAATTTAGGAAGCCACCACCGCAAATTTGTATATTTCATTTCAGCGGGCTCCATTTCTGCAATACATTACCGACGCCTTTCGCTTTATCCTGCACAAGGAAGTTCCGCAGGATATTCCGCAAGCCGTCTTCTTCGAGATGGCGGTAAATATGGCCGCCGTAAGCATAGGAAACCGTTCCCGTTTCTTCACTGACGATGACCACGACACAGTCCGCCTGTTCAGACATGCCGATTCCCGCGCGATGGCGTGTCCCCAGTTCAGAGGAGAGGCTCCTGTCACGGGTAAGCGGCAAAAGGCAGCCTGCCGCCATGATGCGGTTGTCGCGGATAATGACGGCGCCGTCATGGAGCGGTGTATTTACGATAAAAATATTTCCAAGAAGCTCTTTTGACACGAGGGCCTCCAAACGGATCCCTGTATCAATACGGTCGTCAAGCCCTACTGTCCTTTCAAAAACGATAAGCGCTCCTACTTTATTCTTCGCCATGGTCATCGTCGCTTCCACCACATGATCAATGACAGCATCTAATTCCGCTTCATCCATGATGCGGGAAGAAATATAAAATTTGCCGCGGCCAAGCTGTTCCAGAGCACGGCGGAGTTCCGGCTGGAATACCACAGGGAGCGCGACAATGAGCACTGTCATAAGTTTATCGAGTATCCAGCTGACTACATGGAGCTGGAGCCAGCCTGCAAACAATGTGAAAAGTCCGAGGAACACGAGCCCCTTCAAAAGAGCGGTCGCCCGCGTATCACGGACAAGGATATACATCCGGTAAAAGAAAAACGCGACAACAAGTATATCCAGCGCATCCCAAAGGCGCATTGTCATCAGCAGTCCCTGTATTTGTCCAAGCATAAAAACTCCCGTCGCCAAAGCAAATAATACATTATTGATAAATAATTACAGTCGTCATTTATTGTATCACGAACCTTAAGTTTTTGCAGTTATGTCCCGCTGTTTCATAAGGCGGAAAAATAAACTTCCAGTAGAAATATAAAACGGCAGCCGGAAAAGCCGCCGCTTCATACTATCTTTTGTCATACACATCCCATTCCAGCTCCATGATGCGGAACTGATAATCCGCGCTGGATTTCTGCAGAGAATAAATATCCTTCTGTTGTTCTTTATTTTGCTCCAGTGCCAGTGTCGCCGCCCATTCGATATTGTTCAGCTGGTCATCATACCGGCTGGCCTCCACATTCATCATCCGTTCCTGCAGATCCGCAATAAGGGACTGCTGCCATGAAATGAAAGCGAGAAGGAGAAAAACACACAGATAAAGATACCAGGTATGTTCCAGACAAAGTTTTTCTTTCCACCTGTCCACGAAAATTATCCCCTTATTTCGTCATCAAGTTTTTCTTTATTGAGAAGAGTCAAATGATCTTTTGTAAATTCAATCCACAACCGGGCCGCTCTGGAGAGGTAACGCCCTTTCTTCCAAATCGCATACAGGTGGTGGGTCATTTTCGGTTCCGTCAGCGGGCGGACGGCTATATTTCCATCTGCACTGTTTGGCGGACAAAGGCGGCTCGGCAGGATCGCCACTCCCAGTCCCGAGGAAACGGTCTGGAGCATGAGATCGCGCTGGCTCGTCTCAAAAACAATTTTCGGCGTAAATCCGATCTTCTTGCAGTTCGACAGGATATCATCATGTAAATTGAAATCATCGCGATAGAGGACAAGCGGATAATCGGCAAGAAGTTTCATGGGTATTTCTTTTCTCTCTTCCAGCGGATAACCTTTCGGCATGACGACGCACATTTTATCATCCGACAGGAAAAACGATTCAAAATCTTTATTCGGAATGGTGCAGATGATGCCCACATCAATGCGTCCTTCCTGCACGGAGGTCTCGATTACCTTGGAGCCGTATTCGTAAAGCTCAATGGAAATCTGCGGATAGGTTTTTTTAAATTCGCCCAGGAGCTTGGCGAAAACATGCGCGTCCGTAATCGGCGGCAATCCGATCTGGATTGTATCCTTTTTCAGATTGAATTCATTTTCAAAGTCGCTCTTTAAATGTTCAAAAGCGAAAAGGCAGCGCTTCGCGTAGTTCAGGAAGATGCTTCCCGGCGCAGTAATTTCGACTGTCTTCGCATTGCGGATAAAAAGGATGATCCCCAATTCATCTTCCAGCGATTTGATCATGCGGCTGATGGCGGACTGGGAAATATGAAGATTCCTCGCCGCTTTGCTGAAACTTTTTTCTTCCGCTACTTCCATGAAATACTTCAAGTGACGATAGTCCATAATACACGCTCCTTACTTTTGAAATATTTTCTTAAAAATGTACACCTTGTCATTCTTGTGCAAAAATCGTATTTCCTCTATAATGAACATAGATTTCATAATTTCCTGCTGAAAAATTATGTGTAAACAATTATGATTATATAGCATTAATTGACTTAACTATGCGATTTTCTCATAATGTAATTGTACATAATTTTTTTATATCTTGCAAGGAATATTTATGAACCGAACCCGTATCCGTCCCGCATGGGAGTTGCCCGGCGGATATTTAAAAAAGGAAGTGTTGAACTGTGAGAAACGTAAAGACAATGGACGGCAATACAGCCGCGGCGTATATTTCATACGCATTCACAGAAGTAGCTGCCATTTACCCGATTACCCCTTCGTCACCGATGGCGGAATCTGTAGATGAATGGTCTGCCCATGGAAAGAAGAATATTTTCGGCGACACGGTCCATGTGGCGGAAATGCAGTCTGAAGGAGGCGCGGCAGGCGCATTTCACGGCGCTTTGCAGGGAGGCGCGCTTACCTCTACCTATACCGCGTCACAGGGAATGCTTCTCATGCTGCCGAATATGTACAAAGTAGCCGGCGAACTTCTTCCCGGCGTCTTCCATATCGCCGCCCGCGCCCTTGCAAACCACGCCCTTTCTATTTTCGGAGACCATCAGGACGTAATGAGCGCGAGAGCCACCGGCTGTGCCATGCTTGCTGAATCGAACGTACAGGAAATCATGGATCTTGCCGGCATTGCCCACCTGGCGGCCATTAAAGGCCGCGTGCCTTTCATCAATTTCTTCGACGGATTCCGCACAAGCCATGAAATACAAAAAGTGGAAGTCATGGAGTACGACGAACTGGAACCTCTCATCGACAAGGAAGCTCTCGCCGCATTCCGCGCCCGTGCGCTGGATCCAGGCAGGCCCGTCATCCGCGGCACGGCGGAAAATCCCGACATCTACTTCCAACACTGCGAGGCAGCCAACCCGTACTATGACGCGCTTCCCGATATCGTACAGGACTATATGGATAAGATCAGTGCCATTACGGGACGGACATATCACCTCTTCGACTACTACGGCGCGCCTGACGCGGATCGTGTCATTGTCGCCATCGGTTCCGTTTCCGATATCTGTAAAGATGTGGCTGACGCCGTCAATGCCGCCGGCGAAAAAGTGGGGATTGTAAATGTCCACTTGTACCGTCCGTTCTCTGTCAGCCATTTCATAAGCCGGCTTCCCGAAACGGTAAAGAAGATTGCCGTCCTCGACCGCACACGCGAGCCGGGCGCTATCGGCGAACCGCTTTTCCTTGATGTGCAGAGCGCCGTTACTGCTGCAGGAAGAAACATCAAAGTCTGCGGCGGCCGTTACGGATTAGGTTCCAAAGACGTCATTCCGGAAGACATCATGGCCGTCTATGAACATCTGAAAGCTGAAACGCCGCGCCATAATTTCACTGTATCCATCAAAGACGACGTAACCGGTTTGTCTCTCACCCCCGTTCCTGTTCCCGAAAAAGAAAGCAAACTTGTTTCCTGCAAATTCTGGGGGTTCGGCTCAGACGGCACCGTCGGCGCCAACAAGAGCGCCATTAAAATCATTGGCGACCACACGGATATGTACGCCCAGGGATACTTTGCTTACGATTCCAAGAAATCCGGCGGCGTGACCATTTCCCATCTCCGTTTCGGTCCCGATCCGATCCGCAAACCCTACCTCATCCGCAAAGCGGACTATATCGCCTGCCACCGCCCGTCCTACGTGTATAAGTATGACTTGCTCCGCGGCTTCAAACCGGGCGGCATCTTTCTCCTGAACTGCCAATGGCGACCGGAAGACCTGGAGCACGCCCTTCCGGCAGCGCTGAAAAGGAAGCTGGCCTCTCTCCATGCGAAATTTTACATCATTGATGCTTTTGAAATCGCGAAGAAAATCGGTCTCGGCGGACGGATCAATATGATTATGCAGTCCGCTTTCTTCCATCTGACAAAGATCATTCCCGAAGCAGATGCTGTGAAATACCTGAAAGACGCCAATGAACATTCCTACGGGCGGAAAGGCCAGAACGTAGTCGACATGAATAATGCGGCTGTCGACGCGGGTATCGCGGGAGCCGTTGAAGTCCCCGTTCCCGAAGAATGGGCACATGCAACTGAAGGCGGCTTCATTGCTAAAGTGGATCGTCCCGAGTTCGTAAGAAACGTTTGCGACGTCATGAACCGGCAGGAAGGGGATGATCTTCCCGTTTCCACATTTAAAGGCTGGGAAGACGGCACGTTCACCACAGGCACATCGCACTACGAACGTCCTGCCGCGGCCATCCAGGTACCGGAATGGATTCCTGAAAACTGTATTTCCTGCAACCAGTGTGCTTTTGTCTGCCCCCATGCCGCCATCCGCCCCTTCATCGTAACCGAGGAAGAAGAGGCACGCGCGCCGGAAGGCTTCATCTGCAGAGATCTGCCGGGACCGAAAAAAGGCCTGAAGTATCGAATCATTGTCAGTCCTGAAGACTGCTACGGCTGCAGCATCTGCGCCAATGTATGCCCCGCCCCGAAAAAGGCTCTCGTCATGAAACCGATTGAAACGCAGCTTGACAAGCAGAAATACTGGGATTACGCCATCACGCTCCCCCGTAAGGAAAACCCGATGAATAAATTCACTGTCCGCGGTTCCCAGTTTGAACCGACATACTTTGAGTTTTCTGGTGCCTGCGCAGGCTGCGGTGAAACGCCTTACGTCCACCTGGTCACCAATCTCTTCGGTGACAGAATGCTTATTGCCAACGCCACAGGCTGTTCCTCCATCTACGGAGCAAGCGCTCCTTCCATGCCTTACTGCACCAATGCGGAAGGTCAGGGACCCGCATGGGCAAATTCCCTCTTTGAGGACAATGCGGAATTCGGCCTCGGCATGCATCTGGGCGAAATCAAACTGCGCCGACGGGTGGAGGAGAAACTGAATGAAGTACTTCCTTCTTCTGATGAAAACACAAAAACGGCTATAGAAGAATGGCTTGCCGGAAAAGATGTGGGGGACGGCACTCGGAGCAGGGCGGAAAAACTGGAAGCCGCGCTGAATGCAAAAGTCTCTTCTCATCCGGAATATAAAGAAATCCTCGCCCTGAAAGATCATTTTATTAAAAAGAGCCAGTGGATCTTTGGCGGCGACGGCTGGGCATACGATATCGGCTTCGGTGGTCTGGACCATGTCCTTGCATCCGGAGAAGACATCAACGTTCTCGTACTGGAT
>ERZ773099.1375-NODE-1375-length-18029-cov-28.414488_pt1 | contig 18029 bp, 15 predicted proteins | sample MGYA00511120_ERZ773099 | MGnify/ENA primary metagenome ERZ773099 (study PRJEB29015, sample SAMEA2738012) | human oral metagenome | biome: human oral; feature: human-associated habitat; material: dental | place: China | collected 2104 ...
GCAGGCCGCGCTCCAGGACGCCGGAGGGGACGGAGGGGTCGCCGACGGCGCCCAGGAGGATGGCGTCGTGGCCCTTGATGGCCTCCAGGTCGGCATCGGTGAGGGTCTCGCCGGTGCGGTGCCAGCGGTCGGCGCCGAGGTCGAAGTCGGTGGTGGCGACCTCGACGCCGGTCCCCTCCAGGGCGGCGGCCAGGACCTTCAGGCCCTCGGGCACGACCTCCTTGCCGATGCCGTCACCCGGGATCACTGCGAGCTCAATGGTCTGCGTCATGACCCCACCCTACGGGCGCGGTCACCATGCGAGACGCGCGGCTCGCATAGTGACCATCCGGCGCGGGCGCGGCCCGTTCCGGCGCGGGCCGCCCATTAGCCTCTCGACCGACGGTCGGTTAGTATGGGCGCCGACCACTTCCGGGAGGACCCATGCCGCACAACCACCGCCCCGCCGTCGGGCCCCGCGAGACGGCCCCCGACGCCGTCGTGCACGACCCCGACGCCGCGCACCGCGCAACGACCCCCGAGGCGGTCGCCGCCGCCGCCGCCGGACACCACCCGCTGAGCGCCGCCGGACCCCGGACGGAGCGGCCATGAGGCACGTCGGCCTGCTCGTCCTGGGCTCCTTCATCAACTCCCTCGGCACGGGCCTGACGGCCTTCGGCCTGGCCGTGGTCATGCTCGCCACCCACGGCACGGCCTCCTCCGCGGCCGCCGTCCAGCTCAGCTCCTTCGCCCCGATAGTCCTGCTGGCGCCCGCCGCCGGGGCCCTGGCCGACCGCTACGACCGCCGCCTCATGATGATCATCGGCGACGCCGGCTCGGTCCTCGGCCTGTCCATCATCCTGCTGGCCCTGTCCTCGCCCCGGCCCCGCCTGGCGCAGGTGTGCGCGGGGGCCGTCGTCTCGTCCTGCCTGGCGGCCCTGACCGAGCCGGCCCTGCGGGCCAGCGTCACCGACCTGGTCCCCCGGGAGGATTACGTCAGGGCCTCCGGCCTGCTCCAACTGGCCTCCGCGGCGAAGTACCTCCTGGCGCCGGCGCTCGCGGGCCTGCTCATGCCGCTCATCGGCGTGCGGGGCCTGGTCGTCATCGACGCCTCCACGTGCCTGGTCACCGTGGCCTGCACCGCGACGGTGCGCCGCGCCCTGAGGACGGCCGGCGCCCGGAGTCCGGGTGCGCGCAACGCGCAGGCGGCGCCCGCACAGGAGGAGCGGGTGACCGCGGAGCAGGCCGGTTCCGGCGGCGGCCTCATGGCGGGGTGGCGGACCATCGCCTCCCACCCGGGCCTGCGCCTCCTCGTCGCCCTCATGACCGTGGCGACCCTGGCCATCGGGGTGCTCCAGGTGCTCATCAAGCCGATCCTCATGCCCATGGTGAGCACGGCCGCCATGGGCGCGATCGAGACGATCGCCGCCACCGGGATGCTCGTCGGGGCGAGTCTGGTGACCGTCATGAAGAATGCCCGGCCGACGACGCTGCTGGCAGCGGGGTTGGCGGGCACCGGCGCCGCCATGGTCCTGGTGCCGCTGGGGCCGGGCGCCTGGTGGGTGAGCGCCTGCGGCTTCCTCGCCTTCGCGAGCCTGCCCCTGTCCCAGGCCGGGGCCGAGGTCCTGGTGCGCGGCGAGGTGGACAACGCCCGTCAGGCCCGGACCTGGGGGACGATCAGCCTGATCACCCAGATGGGCTACCTGGTGGCCTACCTGTGCGCGGGCGTCCTCGTCGACCGCGTCCTCCAACCCCTCCTGAGGCCGGGAGGCCCCCTGTCCACCGGCGTCGGGGCCGTCGTGGGGACGGGGCCCGGCCGGGGCGCCGCCCTCCTCGTGGGGCTCATGGGAGTGGCCATGGCCCTGCTGGCCGTGCGGGTCCGCCTGCGGCGCGACCGGCTCGCCCCGAGCGGGCCCCGCGAGGAGGATCGGTCCGCCGACTCCCCGGCCGGGTAGGGCCTGCACCCGAACTGGTCCCGGCGACCGCGCCCCGGGGATTCCGCTGGTCCCGGCGACCGCGCCCCGGGGGGAGTCGTTTTGGTGATGTCATCTCAGGTCGCATTGCGCGAGGCGGGCTCGCAAGAATCGAGCGCAGATGGATTGTGTCGCGCTGGGCTCGCACGGCGCGAGGTGGGGTGGATTCCGTTGCACTGGGCTCGCATTACGCAAGCCGGGTTCCGCACGCACGGGTCCGGTCCCGGTTCGCGTCGAGTTCGGCGTCGCTGCGGACTCGGCCCCGATCCCCCGTTCCGACTCGGCCCGGCTCCACGCGACCTCCCTCGACCCCCCCCGCCGCCTCCGGCTCCCGGATACCCGGGCCCCGGCTCCGCGAGATCGTCACTTAACCCGCGAGAACGTCTGCTAGAGTGACGTGCTCGCGGGTTAAGTGACGATCTCGGCGGTTACCCGGCGATCTCGCGGACCCGGGGCGCCCCGGCCGCGAGCGCCGTCGGAGCGCCGCCCGAGTGAGTCGCGGCTGAGGACCCGGACTCCGCCGCGCCCTCCGCCCGCGCTGCGATCCCGGGGCCGCTGGAGAGCCCTTCGACCTTCGGAACATCGGCCTTGGCGAGGCCGCCCGGGGTCGTCACGAGGCAGTCCCGCGGGAGCCCTCACCGCACCGGGGAACTCGCCGGTGTCGCGCGTCATGGCGGTGATCAGTTCGGGGACTGCCGTCGCACCGGGGGATCCGCCCGCGAAAAGGTGGCCGGCGCGTACTTTTAAGGTCGCCGCGCGGCGTCGCGCATCCGAGAAACGGCGTCATTGCGCTCTTCTGCGATGGACGATCGCGGAACTGAGGCGTTAAAAGTACGCGTCGGCCACCTTTTCCGCCCCGCCGGCGCGCTCGGACTGCGACAGCGGGGGCCGGAGTGGCCCGCGGTCGGGATGAGACGTCCTGGCCGGCTCCGCCCGATGTAGGGGCCGGCCGCCATCCCGGGAACGGCTCTGCGACGCGACCGGCTCACCCCGAGCGGGCCCCCCGCCCCGGGTCAGTCCGCCGGCTCCCCGGCCAGGTGGGGCCTGCACCTGATCATGGCGGCCTCGAGGCACTCGCGCAGCCTCCTCCAGGCGCTCAGCTCGGCGACGTGCCCCTCGACATCGATTCCGCGGATCGCCTCGGAGCGGAACCTGCCCCAGTCATCCCCGGCGAGAAGGGAGGTTCTGCCGCGACTCGCCCAACGACGGAGCATCTCCTTGGGATCGCTCATCTCCTCCAGGGTCCGCAAACGCCCGATACTCGCATTGTCGGCCAGCCATTTGCGGCACTCCTCATCCGCCCAGAGATGGGCGAGCGCCCAGGTCTCCGTCATGCGCACTGGGATCACCGGCACCGCGCGCTTCTCCCCGGCTGAACGGATCTCCTCAGCACGAGCCTCCCACCCGGCATTATCCGCATCACGATGCACGAAGACGAGATCATACACGTCGTCAGCGGCAATGACCGCCAGTTTCGCGGCGACACTACGATCCGTCGCCCTCTCGGGGCGGTAGACCTCGACTGCAATATCATCGCCCGGACGACAGGCGAGCATGAGACTCTGCAGCGTCTCCGCCAGGGGCTCGTCCGATCTCCCCTCGCACACGAGGGCGCACTGCCAATAGCCGCTCACGCGTCATCCCCCGTGTCCTCGGCGGCCGGGTCGCGCAGATAATCGACGAGCCGGGATCGGGACACCGGCGCCATGGCGCGCGGCCCGCCCCGCTCCTTCCACCGCTGCACCCGCCAGGTGCCCGCCAGCGGATGGAAGGAGGCCGAGGAGCTGCGCCGCCCGTCGGGGTCCTGACGCGTCCACAGGACCGCGCACAAGACGTCATCCGGGGCTCGCCGCAGCACCTCCTCGACGAGGTACGGGGAGTGGGTGTTGACGAGCACCTGGCGCAGACGTCCGCTCTTCGGCCCGATCGGATCAATCGGCTCGGTCGGCGCCAACCAGGACCAGTCGTCAAGGCGGTCCTCCTCCGGTTCTTCCGGCTGGGACAACGAGCGCAGCAACTCGAGCATCGCCTCGATCTTCGCCGGGTGAATGCCGTTCTCCGGCTCCTCCAGGGCGATGAGCCCGATATCATCGGATACTCCCAGTGCCGCCAGAGTGAGGAAGCGCAGCGTCCCGTCCGACAGCGAGCGCGCCGGCAGCTCGGGGCCCTCCCCCAGCTGGGCCCGCAGCTCCAGGAAGTCGCCATTGGGGACGACCCGCAGACTCCGGATATCGACCAGGGCGGCCGCGGCCCGACGGACCTCGTCGCAGACCGCGCTCCCGGTGCGCTGCTCCCGCCGATGGAGGAAGGCGGGGACGTGCGCACCGGTGGCCGAGATCGGACCGACCTCGTCGACGTCGTCCGCGGCGCGCATGGCGCTCGGCTCGAGGGACAAGAACCGCCACGAGGCCATCTCCCGGCGCACCGCGCGCACCTCGGGCGCGACAACCAAGTCCGTCATGCTCAGCACGGCAGCCTTCGTCCCGTCGATTTCAACAGAATTCACGATGTCAACGAGACCCGTCTCCTCGTCGTCGATCTGATCGATAATATCGACGAAGACGGTGCCGTCCCTGCGGGGATTCTCATCAGAACACGTCGCGAAAATATCACTCCAACTCTCGCTTACCACGTAATCGGTGCAGACGGCCCGCATGGGTTCGGGCAGCGACTCCATTCTCAGGGGCGCGAGGGATTCCCGCACGATGCCGAGGCGCGGGGCGACTCCGTCAGAGTCATCGACGGACAGCTCGATCTCGTAGCGCAGGAATGTATTTTGCAGCTGAACATTGCGGCGCACGACCTCCGTCACCTTGAAGATACTGCGGTATGAGACCTCCGTCGTCCCGGGGACGATGAGCTCCGCTGCGAGCCTCAGATTCTCCTCGCCGGCCAGCACCCGGGGGGACAGCATGGAGCGGACCGTTCCGCGCTGACCGCCGCCCGCGCGGATCTCGCCGAAGGCCCTTGAGAACGACGTGCGGGAGAGGGCGGAGAGCAGTTGGATCGCATCGAAGAGATTCGACTTCCCCGCGCCATTGGGCCCGGCGATGCAGGTGAAGGGCCCGAAGTCGACGACGACGTCCCTCAGGTTCTTGAAGCCCGACACCTCGAAGCGCGTGAGCACGGGTCTCTCCCCTCCCCCTCGACGTCGGTCACCCGCTCAAGACTATCCGACCGGTCTTCTCGCGGTCGAGCACCGCCCGCCCCGGCCGGCCCCGAGGGCAGGACGACGGCGGGCGGGTCCGCGCCCCGCCTGAGCAGTGCGCGGACCCGCCCGTCCGCAATCGTCGCGCCGTCAGCGCCGCCGACCGGCGGGTGTCGGCGCCATCAGCGCCGGCGCCGTCGATCGACGCCGATGGCCGGCGTCATCAGTCAGCGCTGCCGGCCGGCGCCGCCGCCCGATCAGCGGGCCACGGAGCCCTCGGTGTAGTCCTTGTCGACGTCGGCGCGCCAGGCGAACATGGAGCGCACCTGCCGACCGGTCTTCTCGATCGGGTGGGCCTCGCCCTGGGCGCGCAGCTTCTTGAACTCCGGCGCGCCGGCGGCCTGGTCGTCCATGAAGCGCTTGGCGAAGGAGCCGTCCTGGATGTCGGCCAGGACCTCCTTCATGTGCTCCTTGACGTCGGGGGTGATGACGCGCGGGCCGGAGACGTAGTCGCCGTACTCGGCGGTGTCGGAGCAGGACCAGCGCTGCTTGGAGATGCCGCCCTCGTTGATGAGGTCGACGATGAGCTTCATCTCGTGGCAGACCTCGAAGTAGGCCATCTCGGGCTGGTAGCCGGCCTCGACCAGGGTCTCGAAGCCGTACTGGATGAGCTTGGAGACGCCGCCGCACAGGACGGTCTGCTCGCCGAACAGGTCGGTCTCGGTCTCCTCGCGGAAGGTGGTCTTGATGGCGCCGGCGCGCGTGCCGCCGATGGCCTTGGCGTAGGACAGGACCAGCGGCCAGGCATTGCCGGAGGCGTCCTGCTCGACGCACACGAGCACGGGCACGCCGCGGCCGGCCTCGAACTCGCGGCGCACGGTGTGGCCGGGGCCCTTGGGGGCGACCATGATGACGTCGTGGCCGGCGGCGGGCTCGATGTAGCCGAAGTGGATGTTGAAGCCGTGGGCGAAGAGCAGCGCGGCGCCGTCCTTGAGGTTGGGCTCGATCTGCTCGGCGTACAGGGCGGCCTGGACCTGGTCGGGGGCGAGGATGGTCACGACGTCGGCCCAGGCGACCGCCTCGGCGATCGGCTTGACGGTCAGCCCGGCCTCCTCGGCCTTGGCCACCGAGGACGAGCCCTCGCGCAGGCCGACGACGACCTCCACGCCCGAGTCGCGCAGGTTGAGCGCGTGGGCGTGGCCCTGCGAGCCGTAGCCGATGACCGCGACCCTCTTGGACTGGATGACGGACAGGTCCGCGTCGTCGTCGTAGAACTTCTCAGCTGCCATGGTGGTGCTTCACTTCTCCTTGAGTTGATCGGTCATGGATCGCGGTCCGCGCGTGATGGCCACGGCGCCGGACTGGACGATCTCCTTGACCCCGTAGGGCTGGAGGGCGCCCAGCAGCGCCTTGACCTTGGACTCCGAGCCGACGGTCTCGATGACCACCGACGTCGGCGAGACGTCCACGACGTGGGCGCGGAAGAGGTCGACGATCTGCAGCACCGCGGTGCGGTTGGCGTCGTCGGCGCGGACCTTGATGAGGTAGAGCTCGCGGCCCACGGAGGTGGCCGGGTCGAGCTCGACGATCTTGAGCACGTTGACCAGCTTGTTGAGCTGCTTGGTCACCTGCTCCATCGCCAGTCCCTCGGCGTCGGCGATCACCGTGATGCGCGAGACGTCCTCGTGCTCGGTGGGGCCCACGGCCAGGGAGTGGATGTTGAAGCCGCGTCGGGTGAACAGGGCCGACACGCGCGTGAGCACGCCGGGCTTGTTCTCCACCAGGACGGACAGCGTGTGCTTCTCGCTCACGGTCTCACTCCTCTTCCCACGCCGGGCTCATGCCCTGGGCGTGCTGGATCTCGTCATTGGACACGCCCGCGGCCACCATGGGCCACACCTGGGCGTCCGCCGAGACGATGAAGTCGATGACGACGGGTCGGTCGTTGATGGCGTTGGCCCGGGCGATGACGTCGTCGACGTCCTCCAGGCGCTCGCAGCGGATGCCGACGGCGCCGCAGGCCTCGGCCAGCTTGACGAAGTCGGGGATGCGCGCCGTCCCGGCGCCGGTGTGCAGGTCGGTGTTGGAGTAGCGCTGCCCGTAGAACAGGGTCTGCCACTGGCGGACCATGCCCAGGGAGGAGTTGTTGATGATCGCGATCTTGATGGGGATCTCGTTGAGGGTCGCGGTGGCCAGCTCCTGATTGGTCATCTGGAAGCAGCCGTCGCCGTCGATGAGCCACACGGGGCGGTCGGGCGCGCCGACCTTGGCCCCCATGGCGGCGGGGACGCCGTAGCCCATGGTGCCGGCCCCGGCGGAGGTCATCCAGGAGCGGGGGCGGGTGAAGTGCAGGTAGTGGGCGGCCCACATCTGGTGCTGGCCGACGCCGGTGACCCAGATGGTGTCCTCGGGGGCGTGGGCGTCCAGGTGGGTGATGACCTCCTGCGGCTGGAGGAGGCCATCGTCGGTGTCGGTCCAGGTGGTGGGGTAGGTGGCCCGCATGTGGGCGACCTCCGTGAGCCACTGGTCGGTATCGGCGCGCGGCTCGGCGGCGAACTGGGCGCGGCAGGCCGCGCTCAGGGCGGGGACGACGTCGGCCAGGTCGCCGACGATGGGCACGTCGGCGGTGCGGATCTTGGAGATCTCCGCCGGGTCGATGTCGACGTGGACGACGGCGGCGTGCCGGGCGAAGGTGTCCGGCCTGCCGGTGACGCGGTCGTCGAAGCGGGTGCCGAGGGCGATGACGACGTCGGCGCGCTGGAGCGCCCCGACGGCGGCGACGGTGCCGTGCATCCCCGGCATGCCCAGGTGGAGCGGGTGGTCCGTGGGCAGGACGTCCAGGGCGGTGAGCGTGGTGGTGAAGGGGGCGCCCACGACGTCGACGAGCTCGAGCAGCTCGCGGGTCGGCACGCCGGCCCGGGCCAGGCCCCCGCCCAGGTAGAGCACGGGGCGCTCGGCGGAGGCGATGACCTCGGCCGCCTGCTCGATCCGGCGCCGGTTGGGCCGTCCGGGCAGCGCGTAGCCGGGCAGGTCCAGGCGCGAGGGGCGCCGGTATGCGGTCATGCCGACCTGGGCGTCCTTGGTCACGTCGATGAGGACGGGCCCGGGGCGGCCGGTGGCCGCCAGGTGGAAGGCCTCGGCGACGCGCGCGGGGATCTCCTCGGGCGAGGTCACCAGGAAGGAGTGCTTGACGAAGGGCATGGTCGCCCCGATGATGTCCGCCTCCTGGAAGGCGTCGGTGCCGATCGAGGGGGCCCCGACCTGACCGGTGATGGCGACCATGGGCACCGAGTCCATGTGCGCGTCGGCGATGGCGGTGATGAGGTTGGTGGCCCCGGGCCCGGAGGTCGCCACGCACACGCCGACGCGGCCGGTGGCCAGGGCGTAGCCCTCGGCCGCGTGACCGGCGCCCTGCTCGTGGCGCACCAGGATGTGCCGGATCCTCGAACTCGACAGGAGCGGATCGTAGAAGGGCAGGATGGCCCCGCCCGGCATGCCGAAGATGTCCGTGACCCCGGCGTCCTCCAGGGCGCGTACCAGCGCCTGAGCACCTGTCATCGTCTGGCGGTCCTCGGCCGCGGTTCCGCCGCTTCGTCCCATTCCCCTGCCCTCCTCCCCGTACGGGCTCAACGCCTGATCCGGTCGTCCTGATGACCGGATAGCGGCAACGGTAGGCGCTCGACCCCGGGTAGTCATATCGGAACCCACTCGTCTCACATCATGGAATCACGGACTCGGACGACGGCGCCTCCCCGCGTCATGGCGGGGCCGACCGGCCCCCGGGGCGGGCCGGTCCCCGGGGCGGCCCGGCCCGAAGTCCGACACCGACCCGCCGGAAGATGGCACAATCCTCCCCAGTTCCCCCGACACAGACGTCGCTGCGCACAGCGGAGCAGCGAAGGAAAGGCTGGCGCGCCACCGTGGTCACCGGACTCCTGCACCACTTCTCCCAGAACCCCGTTCTCGTCCTGTTCCTCCTCATCGGATTGGGCATGGGCGTGGGCCACGTCAAGGTCAAGGGGGTGAGCCTGGGCGCCGCCGCCGTGCTCTTCGCCGGGATCGCGCTCGCCGCGTGGGGGGCCTCGGAGGGCGTGGCCGTCGATGTGCCCGCGCCCCTGGGCACCCTCGGACTGGCCATCTTCACCTTCGCCATCGGAGTCCAGTCCGGCCCCAATTTCTTCCACGTCATCCGCACCGCCGGCGGGCCCCTGGCCCTCATGCTCCTGATCTTCCTCGCGGCGGCCGGGGCGGGCGTGGGCGTGGGCCGCGCCCTGGGAATGGACCCGGCCCTCATCGCGGGGACCTTCGCGGGGGCCACCACGAACACGCCGTCGCTGGCCGCCGCCGGCAACGCGGCGGTGCTGGCCGGCAACGAGGAAGGGCCCGCCATCGCCACCGTCGGCTACGCGGTGGCCTACCTCTACGGCGTCACCGGGATGCTGTTCTTCTGCCTCATGGCCCTGCGCTACCGCCGCGCGGACAAGGACGCGCCCTCCCCGCTCATCAACCGCACGATCCGGGTCGAGCGCAAGGACTCCCCCATGATCGGCGACATCGCCGAGCGCATCTCCGGCGAGCTGAAGTTCTCCCGCCTGCGCCGGGGCGAGACCGGGCCGATCACGCGCCCGCGCAACGAGGACCGGATCAACCGGGACGACCTGGTGACCGTCGTGGGCACCCAGGACGCCGTCAAGCAGGTCATCGAGGCCCTCGGCCACGGCTCCTCCCACTCCCTCCTGGAGGACCGCCGCTACCTCGACTTCCGCCGCATCACCGTCTCCGACCCCAAGCTCGCCGGGCGCACCGTCGCCGAGCTCGGCGTGGACGCCAAGTTCGGGGCGACGATCTCGCGCGTGCGGCGCGGCGACGTCGACATGGTGGGCACGCCCGACCTGGTCCTCCAGGAGGGCGACCGCGTGCGCGTCGTCGCCCCGACCGGGCGCATGGCGGAGATCTCCAAGTTCTTCGGCGACTCGGCCCGGGGCCTGTCCTCCATCAACCCGATCGCCCTGGGCGTGGGCATGGCCCTGGGCATCGTCATCGGCGAGTGGAAGTTCCTCACCCCCACCGGGGCGACCTTCTCCATCGGCTCGGCGGCCGGCACGCTCCTGGTGGGCCTCGTCTTCGGCAAAATCGGGCGGATCAAGGGCTTCGTCACGGCGCTGCCCTTCACGGCCACCGCCGTCCTGGGCGAGTTCGGCCTGCTCGTCTTCCTCGCCCAGGCGGGCACGAAGGCGGGCGGGCAGATCGCCGACGCCTTCGCCGGGGGCGACTGGTGGAGGATCCTGGTGACCGGATTCGTCATCACCACCGTGGTGGGACTGGGCACCTACGCCTCCATGCGCTGGATCGTCGGAATGGGCGGCACGCGCCTGTCCGGCCTCGTCGGCGGCGTCCAGACCCAGCCGGCCGTCCTCGCCTTCGCCAATGAGCGCACCGGCTCCGATCCGCGCGTCGCGCTGGGCTACGCCATGGTCTACCCCGTGGCCATGATCGCCAAGATCTTCTTCGCCCAGTTCCTCGGCGGCCTGTGAGGGCGGCGCGGGCCGACGGCGCGGGCGGGCCGAGGCGCGGCGCCCCCGGCGACGCCGCCCGTCAGCCCCGGCGCCTGCGGGTCTCCGAGGCGCTGCCGTGCGACTCGGGCAGGACGATGTGGCCGGAGGTGGACACGTCGTGGCGCCAGTTGTGGTCGGTGAGGATCCGGGCCATGGCCAGGCCGACCCCGATGGCGGTGATGACGAAGAAGACCTCGGCCAGGTTGGCGGCGGCCTGCCCGACGGCGACATTGGCGTCCACGGCCCGGTTGTTGAGGGCGGAGATCGCCCGGTAGAAGGGCACGCCGGGGATCATGATGACGACGGCGGGCACCGACAGGGCCACGCGCGACAGCGAGGCGCGCGAGACGAACAGCTGCGCGAGCACGCCGATGGTCACGGCGGCCAGGCCCACGGCGAGCTGCCAGGGCACGTGGAACTCGTCGATGAGGACGAGCCGTCCGGTGTTGGCCAGCGCGCCCACGACGGCGGCCAGCGCCGACGCCTTCGCGCCGGCGTTGAAGAGCATGGAGAAGCCGTAGGCGGCGACGAAGGAGCACAAGCAGCGCAGGACGTGCAGGACCCAGCCCGTGGGGACCGCGGTGCTGGTCGCCTCGACCTGCCAGTCGAACATGAAGGTCACGGTCCACACGGCCACGCCCGCCGAGGCCATGACCATGAGCACGTAGGCCGCCCGCGACAGGGCGCTGGAGAAGTCCTGGCGCACCAGGTCGAGCATGGCGGTGACCATGGGGAACCCGGGGATCAGGAAGAGGATCGCCGAGATGACCCCGCCCTCGTGATTGCCGCCGACCGCGCCCGTGGCCTCGAGCAGGCCCACGATGCTCATGTAGACGCCCGAGGCGGCCACGCCGCAGACCAGCCAGGTGAAGAAGTGCTGGTAGCGCCGCACAAGCATCTGCCGGCGCACCGCCTGCCCGATGAAGGCCGCGACGAGCACCGCCAGGCACTCGACCCAGCCGCCCCGGTTCAGGAAGCAGAATCCCGCGCAGGCGACGCCGGAGGCGGCCGCATTGAGCAGGGGCCCGTAGAGCCCCCTCATGCGCTCCACCTCGTCGAGCTTGGTCTGGAGGTGCTCCACGGTCTCGTGGGCGCGCAGGTCGTGGACGATGCGGCGCAGGGCCTCCAGGCGCGCGACGTTGACGCCGACCCCGCGCACCTCCGCCGTCTCGGTGCGGAACCGGTTCCCCACGTAGGAGGAGGTCACGATCTCGGTCATGGTGACGGTGGCCTCGTGGCGGTCGAGGCCGACGGCGGAGGCGGCCCGCGCCATGGAGGACTTCACCCGGTAGGAGCCGGCGCCCGAGGCGAGCATGAGACGGCCCAGGCGCAGGACGACGGCGGACTGGAGCATGAGGCGATCCGCGTCGAGCTCGGGCCGTGTCGGGTCATAAGGAACTGTGGAATCACTCACGGGTCAATGGTGGCCGACCGGCCGTCCCCGCCGTGGGCGAAAGCCCCCGGGCCCCGCGTGGTCCTCGGCACGTCCCCGTCCGCCGGGGCGGGGCCATCGGATTGACACGGCGCGAAGCGGCTGGTGACATGGGGCCATGACGGGCTCGAAGGGACGAGCGCGCGTGCGCGCCGCCGACGTCGCCGCCGCGGCCGGAGTCTCCACGACGGCCGTCTCGTTCGTGCTCAACGGGCGCGACGCCGGGAACATCTCGTCGGCCACCCGGGACCGGGTCCTCAAGGCCGCCGAGGAGCTGGACTACCGGCCGAACTACGTCGCCCGGAGCCTGCGGCGCAACTCCACCAGCTCCATCGGCCTGGTCACCGACGCCTTCGCCTCCTCCCCCTTCGGCGGCAGGCTCCTGGCCGCCGCCACCGAGACCGCCGACGCCGCCGATCACGTCCTGCTCATGATGGACCTCGGCCACCGCACCGAGCGCGCCGCCGAGGCCATCGCCGCCCTGGAGAGCCGTCGGGTCGACGCCATCATCTACGCCACCATGGGCTTCACGCGGCTGGACGAGCCGCCCGCCTCCCGCGTTCCCCTGGTGCTGGCCAATTGCGTGACGCGCGGGCCGGACCGGCCCTCGGTCAGCCCCGACGACGCGGGCGGGGCCGCCGCCGCCCTGCGCCACCTCGCCGATCTGGGGCACCGCCGCGTCGCCATGCTGGGCGGCCACCACTCCCCCGAGCTGCCGGAGGCCGACTCCGGCAATGTGTCGGGACCCATCCGCTGGCGGGCGTTCCGCGCCGCCGCCGCCGAGGCGGGGGTCGAGGCCCGGCACGCGGGCCGCGGCTGGTCGATCCACGACGGCCACGCGGCGGCGATGCGGGTCCTGGACGTCCCGCCCTCCCGCCGGCCGACGGCGCTGTTCGCCGTCTGCGACAGGGTGGCCGCGGGGGCCCTGCTGGCCGCCGCCCGGCTCGGGGCGTCCGTCCCCGAGGACCTGTCGATCATCGGCTTCGACGACCAGGAGGCCCTGGCGGAGAGCCTGGTCCCCCCGCTGACCACCGTCGCCCTCCCGCACGCCCTCATGGGGGAGACGGCGGTCGAGCTGGCGCTCGCCGTCGCGCGGGGGGAGCGGCCCGATCCGCCCCAGCGGGTCCTGCCCTGCCCCCTCGTCGTGCGCGACTCGACGGCGCGGCCGCGCTGATGCGCGCCGCCGCGCCGTCGAGTCCCCGCTCCACCGCGCCGGGCCGGACCTCAGGGGACCCGGGGGACGACGTCTCCGGCCTCGACCGCGCCGTCGGCCGGGACCAGCAGCGTCCACGGCTCGTCGTGGCGCCACGTCGCGGGCACGCCCGAGGCCCGGTACAGCTCGACCACCGCGCCGTCGACCCAGATGCGATCGCCGGGGGCGACGTCGTGCTCCCCCAGATCCGGGTGATCGAGTCGGGCGCCCGGGCCGACGACGTCGAGCGCCCAGCGCCGGTCGGCCAGGCCCGTACGCCCGGCCGGCAGCGGGCGGGCCTGCCCCGGCGTCAGGGCGGAGGCGGCGCCCGGGTCGACCTCGCCGGTCACCAGGCCGTCGACCAGCCGGAGGCGGCGCGGCAGGCTGAGGCAGCCGGCGTGGTCGCGGACCCGGGGGTCCTGGCCGTCCTGGCGGATCCACCCCATGAGCAGCGGGGCGTCGTCGTCGGCCACGACCTGAGGGGAGTAGAAGTCCGCGCCCTCGTCCACCGCGTGCGCGCGCTCGGCGACGAAGCGCAGCGATCCGCCCTCGTCGACGAGGTCGCCCACGGCCGCGACGACGTTGCCGAGCACACCCCTATTGTACAAGGACACGATGAGCACCCAGCGCCCGTCGAGGGCGAACAGCTGGGGGCACTCCCAGACGTCGGCCCGGCCGACCGCCGCGAGGACCGGGTCGTCGGCGAGGAGTATCCCCTCGTAGCGCCAGGAGAGCTCGTCGCTGCGGTCGAACAGGGCGATGGCGGGCGCGCCGTCGGCCAGGCCGACCCCGAGGACGGCCAACCGGCGCCCGTCGTGCTCGAAGACGAAGGGGTCGCGCATAACGGCGATGCCGTCCTGCCGGGGCGTGCGCCCGACGACGATCGGCGCTCCCCAGTCGCGCAGATCCGCACTGCCCCACCTCAGGCAGATCGTCGACTGACGCGAGTCGTCGGCGATGCCCGAGTAGACGACGGCAGGCCTGTCGTGACCCGGGACGAACACCCCCGTCCAGCAGCCGAAGGCGTCGGGCGCCCCCGGTGAGGGCGAGAAGGCGACCGGCTGGAGCTCCCAGTGGGCCAGGTCGCGGCTCGTGGCGTGGCCCCAGGCGATCCGATCGTGCACGGGGGCGTGCGGGTTGTGCTGGAAGAACACGTGCCACACGCCGTTGACGCGGGCCATGCCGTTGGGGTCGTTGATCCACCCGCTGCGGGGCCGCAGGTGGTAGCTGGTGGTGGGCGCGGTCATAATGCTGCTCCTTTCAGCGGTGCGAACCGGCGGTCAGGCCCTCGCGCAGCGTCCGCTGCCCGAAGACGAATACCAGAAAGGCCGGAATCATGGAGAGTACCACGCCCGCCAGGACGGTGGCCACCGAACCGGTGCCCATATTGCCCTGCAGGGAGACCAGCCCCAGCGGCAGCGTGAAGTTCTGCTCGCTAATGGTCATGATCAGCGGGCGGAAGAACTCGTTCCAGTGGAAGTTGAACGCCAGGATCCCGACAATGGCCATGCCCGGCACCGCCAGCGGCGCGTAAATGGACGCGAAGACCCGCCATGGGCCGGCGCCGTCGATCTCCGCCGCCTCCCCCAGCTCGGCGGGCAGGCCCAGGAAGTACTGGCGCATGAGGAAGGTGCCGAAGGCCGTGGGAATGGCGGGCAGAATGAGGGCGAGCAGGGTGTCGGCCAGGTTCATGCCCCGGATGAGCATGAAGACCGGCACAATGGTCACCTGCATGGGGACCATCATCGTCGCCAGAATGAGGGCGAACAGGAGGTTCTTTCCGCGGAACTCGAACCGCGCGAACACGTAGCCCGCCATGGAGGCGGACAGCATCTGCCCGACGGCGATAATTCCGGTGACGAGCACCGAGTTGAGGGTGAGCATCCACATGTCGACCTCCTTGAACACCGCCGGGTAGGAGGAGAAGTCGAGGCTGCTGGGGATGAATGAGCCGTCGACGGACAGGGACTCGGCGGGGGGCCGCATGGACGACAGGACCGTCCAGATCACCGGGGCGAGGGTGATCAGACTGGCCAGGGCGAGGATGACGTAGGTGGCTGCCTTCTTCATGTCGTAACTCCTCAGCCGTAGAAGACGAAGCGCCGGGACAGGCGGAACTGGATGGCCGTGACCAGCATAATGACAACGGTCAGGACGATCCCGATGGCCGAGGCCCTGCCGAATTCGAGCTGCTTGAACGCGGACTCGTAAATCACCATGACGGCGGTCCGGGTGGAGTCGCCGGGACCGCCCCGGGTGAGCACGTAGGGCTGGTCGAAGATCTGCAGGGCCGAGATGATCGCCATGACGGAGGCGACCAGCGTCGTCGGGCTCACCAGCGGGAATGTGATCCTCCAGAACTGCTTCCAGCCCGTGGCGCCGTCGACCTGCGCGGCCTCGTAGACCTCCTTGGGGATCGAGGACAGGCCGCCCAGGAACAGCAGGAAGGAGAAGCCGAAGTTCTGCAGACGTACACGAGGATGACGACGATCATCGCCCCGTGCGTCGAGGTCAGCCACGGGACGTCGGCCATGCCGAGCAGGTTGAGGATGTGGTTGACCAGGCCGAAGTTCTCGTTGAACAGGTAGCCCATGATGATCGACACCGATGCGGCCGACAGGACGAGCGGGAAGAACAGCACCGAGCGGAAGAAGGACTTCAGGAGCCCGGGCATTTTGGTGTTGACGAGCACCGCGAGCACGAGGGCGACGGCGAGTTGCAGGGTGACGGCGACGACGACGAAGCCGATGGTGTTGAGGAATGACACCCGGATCGTCGGATCGGCCGCGATATCGGCGAAGTTCTCCAGGCCGACGAATCTGGGGGGCGTGATGATGTCCCACGAGAAGAAGGCCAGGACGACCGAGGCCAGGATCGGCAGGAAGGTGAACAGGCCCAATCCGATGACGGTGGGGGCCAGGAACAGTCCGATGAGGAGCTTGCGCTGCATGTCATGCCTCCAGGGCTCGGGCGAGGTCCTCGTCCAGGCGCTCCAGTGCCGCGGGGAGCGCTGCGGCGGAGCCGGTGACGGCCCCGAGGACGTTCTTGATGAGAGCGGTCTCGACGGCGGCCTGCTGCGGCGGCGCCGGGATCGGCGCGCAGGGCAGCTGGTCGAGGGTGTCGTAGAAGACCTTCCAGTGGGCGGGGCCCTTCTGCGAGTACAGGGCCTCGTTGCACATCGAGCGGCGGGTGGGCGTGGTGTTGGGGGACGGGAAGGCCAGCTGCATCCCCTCCCGCGACGTGCAGAACTTCACCCACTCCCAGGCCTCGTCCTTGCGCTCGGACGTTTTGAGGATCGCGTATCCGGCGGCGCCGAACTGGTGCCGCTGGGTGCGCCACTTGGGGAAGTAGGCGACGTCGTAGTCCTGAGGCGTCAGGCCGGCCTCGCTCAGTCCCTGGACCCAGAAGCCCCCTGCGGGGGTCATGCCGATGGAGCCGCCGGAGAACTGGCCGACGAGCTCGTTGCCGCCGCCCTGGGCGGGGCTGGTGCCCAGCCCCTCCTCCACCAGGGCGCGCACGAACTCGAAGGACTCGGCGACCTTCGGGTCGGAGGCGTTGGAGCCCTCCCACAGGAAGCCGCCGGAGTAGGCGCCCTTGTGGTCGGGGTAGAAGCGGTCCCACAGCCACTGTCCGCCGGGGGACTTGGTCTCGGTCAGGAAGCTGGTGTCGTTGATGTAGAGCCACGGCACGATCCCGCCCCACAGGCGGTTGGTCCAGTAGAACGGCACGAAGCCCGAGCCCGCCGCCTGGCGCATCTGGCGCGCCATCGTCAGGAAGTCCTGGTGGGTCCAGTCCGCGGCCGGGTAGGGGACGCCGGCCCGCCGCATCGCCTCGGTGTTGAAGTACATGTTCGCGGCGTTGAAGTCGATGGGCATCTGGTAGAAGGAGCCCTTGTACATGAAGGCCTCGATGAGGCTGGGGTGGACGTCGTCGAAGTAGTCCTGCACCTGGGCGGCGTCGCGCTTGATGAACTCGTCCAGGGGCTCGGCCAGGCGCTCGGCGAAGAGCTGGGCCCCCTCCGTGGCGACGACGCACACGTCGGGCGGGGTGCCGGCCGCCACCATGGTGAGGATCTTGGCGAAGAAGTCGGCCCAGTCCGTCCCCTGGATGGCTTGGAGGCGGACGGAGATGTCGGGGTGGCGGGCGGTGAACGCGTCGACGAGGGACTGTCTTGCCGCAGCGTCCTGGTTCGTCCCCAGGATCGCGATCGACAGCGAGTCGTCTCGCCTGCCGGGGATGTCCGCCCCCGTGAGGCGCGGCCACTGGCTGCCGAGGAGGGCGAGGGAGCCCACCCCCAGCGCCCCAGTCAGCAACCCGCGCCGGGTGAGTTGTGTCATCGTTGACCTCCTACCTAATTCGATTTAGGTCTCGTTCAGAGTAATTCGCTGCACGATCGCTGTCAAGGGCATCGACGGGACTCATCGGGGATGACCCCGTTCCGGGTTTCGTTCGGGGGTGAGCCGTCTCGGGCGTGCTGGGGATCTGGCTGCACGGGGGGCCGTGCCCCGGCGCCCCGCACTGGGGAAGCGCTCTAGCGGTTGTTCGGGAGCGTCTGGACGGGACACGTGGGGCTTGTGGGTTCGACCGGGAGGAGGGAGTGTTTCCGATTGAGCTTTCTCGTCAGAGTTGTGGGGGTGATTCTTGGGAGTATGACACATAACCCACGGGAACGTACCTGTGTAGGTGTTCTCGTGGGTTATGTGGTGTGTGGGTGTTCCGGTGGTGTCCTACTCTTCCGCTCCCTGGTGGG
>ERZ773099.1379-NODE-1379-length-18015-cov-15.684521_pt1 | contig 18015 bp, 19 predicted proteins | sample MGYA00511120_ERZ773099 | MGnify/ENA primary metagenome ERZ773099 (study PRJEB29015, sample SAMEA2738012) | human oral metagenome | biome: human oral; feature: human-associated habitat; material: dental | place: China | collected 2104 ...
GCAGCGTCGCCACCGTATCCTCGCGCACCTTCACCAGATTGCGCGCCTGCAGGATATTGAAATAATCCGTCGTCGCTGTCAGGCGGATCGACTGCTTCGTCTGCTCGAGCGCAAAGTCCGCCGAGTTTAGCGCATAGCGCGCCGCCTTGCGCTGTGCATTCAGCGCCGCATTGTAGACCGGCAGCGTGACCGTCCCCGTATTGCCGTAGTTGTATTTGACCCCGGAGCCCTCGTACGCCTTGCCGCCGACGCGATTCGCCGAGGTCTGCCACGTCAGCGTCGGCCCCATCGAGCGGTTCGCCTGTGCGAGCGCGGCGTCCGCTGCATCCACATCCGTCAGTGCCTGCTTGATCGTGCGGTTATTCTCGAGCGCCATCTCCACCGAGCGCGTCAGATCCACCTGCATCGTCTCAGCCGATGCCGTCCCCGTAAAAAGTCCGACGGCGGCAGTCAGAGCCAGAGCCCGTACCAGTCGTGCCGCAAAACGTCCCCTATTCTTCAAAGCCATTTCCTCCTCAACCGCTGACAGGATACACCCGAACGGCGGGCTGCTCCAAACATAGCCAACACCATGAAATCGTATTGACAGGTTCTCCCATTGTATCAGTTCCCCTATTTTTTTTCAAATAAATTTATTGTTAGCTGTCCTCTCGCATCTGCGAAACCACAATCCCCATCAAACGCACGGCATGATCTGCCATAAAGAGAGGAATATTCAGCACATCGTCGTCCACGCGCAGATTATTCAGCGAAAAGCGTACGCGCAGCTTCGTCTCCGCCGCAAACATCTCCGCGTACTTTTTCAGACTGCGGCTTTTGATATTCGTATCCGACTTCACCTCGATCGGAATGATGTCATTCGCACACTGCAACACAAAATCCACCTCATAGGACGGATTGAGTCGTGCCCAATAATACGGCACAGCATCGAGCTGCGGCAGGAGAGACTGCAAAACAAAATTCTCTGTCAGTGCCCCCTTGAATTCCGTGAACAGGCGGTTCCCCTCGCGGAATGCCGACGGATCGAGCCGCGACAGACGCCGCAGCACACCGACATCCGCCAAGTAGAGCTTGAACGCACTCAGATCCTCATATGCGGACAGCGGCAGCCCCGGCGCGCTGATGCGAAACACCTTGTAAACAAGCGCCGCCTGTACCAGCCATTCCACAGCATCCTCATACTCGCGCGCACGTGCCCCCTCCTTGACAACATTGTATAGGAAGCGCTTATTCTCTCGCGCCAGCTGCGACGGCATAGAGTTCCAAACACGCGCAATCTTTGGATATTCGCGCGGCGCAGGGTGCTTCATAAAATCGCGCTCATAGGCAGTGATGATATTCATCAGCGTCGTCTGTACCTCTCCCACCGACTGAGACGCTGCCCACCGCCCCACAACCTCAGGCATCCCGCCCGTGATATAGTACATCTTCAACTTCTCAGCCAGCGGATGAAAAAAGGCATCCGGCAGCGGCACAATCTCATCCGCCTGATCGAGATATGTGGCGAGATGCTCACCGCCCGTTGCCATCAGGAACTCGTGAAAGCTCATCGGATACAGGTGCAGAAAATCAACCTTCCCAACGGGGAACGAGGACGGCTTTGCGAGGGCAATACCGAGGAGAGAGCCGGCACACGCAACGTGATATTCCGGCGCATTCTCATGGAAATACTTCAACGCGTTCAGCACCTCGGGACAGTCCTGTATCTCATCAAAAATCAGGAGCGTTCGCCCCGGCTGAATCTCCTGACCGTCCGCCATCGCCAGATTTGGGATAATGCGGCGTACATCCTTCGTCGTCGCAAAAAAATCGCGATACTCAGGATTCTCGTCAAAATTGAAATACGCCGTATTTTCATAGAAACGACGCCCAAACTCCTTGAGTAGCCACGTCTTGCCGACTTGACGAACGCCCTTCATAATCAACGGCTTTCGATATGCAGAGTCCTTCCATGCGACAAGCTCATTCATCGCCAATCGTTCCATTTCTTCACCTCATTATATATAATTACGTGATATTTTACACATAATTATATATTTTTTCGTGTGAGAATACAATCTCATATAGCAAAACAACGCAAAAAAGCCGCCCGTGCGGGCGACTCTTGCATGCAAAGTATTTACTTACCGCTTCATGTTGATCAGCGTCTCAAGCATCTCGTCGGAGACGGTGATGATCTTGGAGTTGGACTGGAAGCCGCGCTGCGTGATAATCATGTCGGAGAACTGATCGGCGATGTCGACGTTCGACATCTCGAGTGCGCCCGGTGTCAGCTTTACGCCGAAGTCGGTCGCCGTCTTGATATTCGCCACGCCCGAGTTGTTTGACTCACGGTAGAGGCTGCCGCCCTGCTTTTCGAGTGCCGTTGTGTTGTTGAACTGTGCAACAGCAACCTGTGCCTCGACCTGCCGCACACCGTTCGTATACGTCCCGGTGAGCTTTCCTGTGCTGTCAAATGTCACCTTTGACAGTGTTCCTGCAGCGTGTCCGTCTGTGGTGCCGACAATCGTACTCGTCCCGGCATACTGCGTCACCGCCGAAAGATCGACCGTCACCTCCTGTGTGCCAAACGATCCATTCGTCAGCGTCATTTTGAATGTACCTCCGCCGCTGAGAAGTGCCCCCGATGTGGAGAACTTCATCTTCACAGGCGTGAGCGTTACCGTCGTCGTGCTTCCATCCGCCTCTCGAATCGTAGTCGTCGTGCCCGTGACATCCTTGCCGTCAAGCCCGACCGTCCACTCGTTTCCATCGTCAGTCGTCGCGCCCGATCCCCTTTTCGTCATCGTGTAGAACAGGGGAATGGAGTGCTTATTCCCGAGCGTATCGTATACAGAGATCAGCGTCGTTACCGGAAGACTATGTCCGACACGGTATGTACCGCTTGTCACCGTCGTCTTTGTCCCATCGGACAGCGTGACCGTCAGGGGTTTGTCCTTCGTCGCAGTTGCTTCTTTTGCGTCCTCAATAGAATCTACCGTAACATTTTTCTTCGATTGGACGGCTTTAATTTCCTTCTTCACATCGACACCGGTGATTTTATACATCTGATTCAAACTCTGGACCGTTGTATGGACAAGATGTCCGCCGGCATCTGTATAGCTGTAGTGATCACCGACATTATACGTCTTTCCGGGACCGGGGGGTGTTGCTCCCGGATCATCCATATGCACTGTGCCGTCTGCCAACGTGACCTGAACGGGATTATCCTTTGTCGCCGTAGCAGATCCACTCGTAATGGAAGCTCCCTTATAATAATCGCCGATCTTATACGTTCCCGTTGTGAGCTTTCCAATAATCTTTGTGCCGGCACCGTCTTTCACCGTAAGATCAACCGGCGATGCCGCCGTTGCCGTTACGGACTCACCTGCTGCAAGAGGAACCATACCGTAGCCATCCCCGACGTCGATATTGCCGGTGCCATCGCCCACACGAAGATTCGCCCCATCCCCTTCTTTCGAGACAACAGACATATTGTCGATCTTATAGGTATGTTCATATCCTACAATCTTGGACGTAATCGGTGTCCCCGTACCGCCGGTGCTCACATAGCTGTAATAATCCGTGCCCACCTGATAGGTTTTCCCGGGGATATTCGACACATCATGCACTGACCCATCGGCAAGCTTTAATTTCACCGTCTCACCAGCAACCGTAGTAATACTGCCGGACGTCCCTTCCCTCGTAGCATTACCACCAATCTGATACGTTCCCGTATTGAACTCGCCGCCAACACCGGACGCCGAATAGGCACGCACGGTTGTATTCGCGTTCGCTGTCGCAGACTGCCCCACCATCGTGTTGTTGAGATCGTAGCCATATTTATAATTTGTGCCGGTGGTATTTTTATCAAACGTCCGCGTCGTCCCATCCGCGAACGTCACTGTCACAGGCGAATCGTTCTTGCTTACTGTTACGGTATCCCCTGCAGTCCTATAATCCTGTACCGTGGAGGAATACGCATCGCCAACCTTCCACGTCGCAGTACCCGGCACCTGTACTGTTGAGCCATCCGACAGTGTCAATGTCCGCATGGCACCTCCGCCCGCCAGCTTCGTAACCGTCCGCGTCGCACCGTCCAGATTATTCGTATAGGTCGCCCGCTCGGTCGCCTTTGCACTCATCGTCTTTCCTGCGGGGATGACAATATCCTGCGTGGCGCTCGACGTATTGAGCGAGCCGTTATTTGCCATCCACCCCTGCACGCGGTATCCGGAGCCGGGCATCACATAGTTGCCCTCTGCATCGAACTCGAATGCGCCGTTGCGCGTGTAGAAACGCTCCTGACCGCGATTGACGACAAAGAGACCATTCCCCGTCATCGCAAGGTCGGTGTTTTTGCCCGTCTGCTGCACCGAGGCATCGCCAAAGAGCAGGTCAACACTCGACACACTTGTTCCAAGTCCGACCTGCTTCGGGTTCACACCGCCAATCGAGCCTCTCTCCGGTGCGGATGCCCCCGAGAGTGTCTGCGAGATCATATCTGCGAATGTGACGCGACTCGCCTTGAATCCTGTGGTGTTAACGTTCGCAATGTTGTTACCGACGACATCCATACGGGTATTGTGACTCTTTAGCCCCGACACACCCGAGAACATTGAACGCATCATAACTGCATCTCTCCCTTGAAATCTCTATAGAATTGCTGCGCTGTCAATATTGGTAAATATGTTTTCCTTCGCGCTTGCCTCATCGACTGCCGTGATAACGGTGCGATTCTTTACGCTGATGACCATCGCAAGCCCGCGGCTCATGTAGACAAGCGCGTCGCGTACCCCCTTCTCCTCCATACGGTCGACTGCCGCATCAAGTCGCGTGAGATCGTCCGCCGTGAGGCTGACACCGCGCTGCTCAATGCGCGCCTTCGCGTGTGAGGAGAACTTCGTTCGCCCACCGACCTCGGCGAGCAGAGCCTCGAAAACATTCGTGGGTAGAGACGTTCCCTGTCCCCTGCCGACGCGTGCGCTTCCCTGCTCGGCGCCCCCTTGTACAGCAGGATGTATCTCCATCATTTCACCTTTCACTTTATAACATATTTTATAACACATTTTTACACACACTATATCGTATATTTTATATCTAAACTTAAATGAATTATAGACAGGTTTTACATCATCACGTCCAACATATATTTTGTAGTGCCTCATAGATACACTAATGATGAGGTGATACATATGAACACAAAACTGATGATAACCAAAAGAAAACGCGGAGAGGACGGGCACAAGACCCTGTCCATCCGCGTTCGGGAAGATATTATCAATCGACTTGACGCACTCGCTGACGAGACGGGACGCTCGCGCAACGAGCTCATCGGTCTGCTCCTCGACTTCGCCATCAACAATAGCGAGGTTGTCGCCGAGAAATAATTTTTCTTGTATTACCGTACGGTATGCGCTATTCTATAGAAAGACGTAATTTTTTGAAAACTCACGTGTAAGGAGGTCTCCCATGGACGATCATATTAAACTGCGTATCGAGGACGGCATTGCGACGATCACGATCGACCGCCCTGCCTCGAACAATGCGCTGAATGCGCCGATGTTCCGCGATCTGATCAGGACAGTGGAACACTGTGACGCAGATGACGCAGTGAAGGTTCTCATCATTACGGGCGCGGGCAAGAATTTCTCCGCCGGCGGTGATATCAAGGAGATGTCATCGTTTGACTTCATCAGTTACGATCTCTCCATTCTGACGGGACAGGCATCGCTCGCCCTGCGCAAGTGCTCGAAGCCCGTGATTGCGATGGTGAACGGTGCTGCCGCAGGTGCGGGCTGCGGGATTGCGCTCGGTGCGGACTTCCGCATCATGACGGAGAAGAGCTGTCTCTTGACAGCGTTCTCGAATGTCGCGCTCCCCGGTGATACGGGGTGTATCTACCATCTGAAACAGATCGTCGGACTTGCGCGGACGATTGAGCTCATGGCACTGAGTGCGCCCGTCTATGGTGAGGAGGCACTGCGTCTCGGTCTTGCGACACGGCTCGCTCCCGAGGGAAAGCTCGCGGAGGAGACGCACGCCTTTGCTGCGAAGCTCCTGCGCCGCCCGCTCGGCGCACTCGCAATGCAAAAACAGCTCTACTATGAGGTGTTCTACCGCGACTATATGGCGTACAGCCGTCTGGAGGCGGAAAACCTCGCACGAGCGGGCGCGTCTGCCGACCACCGCGAGGCGGTGACGGCATTCCTTGAGGGACGAAAGCCGCAGTTTAATCAATAAAAAAGCAGCGATACCGCTGCCTATATATCTATAGAGATACGAAAGCCTCATGAAACAAGATGATGTTTCATGAGGCTGTTTTTACTGCCATGACAGATTCAGTTTTCTGCCGTGCGCCGCACAGTCGGACAGATACAGGTTGATGAGTGTCTGATAAGGAATGCCGACCTCTGCGGACTGCGCCTTGAAGTACGCAACGGTTTCATCATTGATGTTGATTGTGATTTGTTTTTTGAGACGTTTGGAATATGGATTTTTTATCGCATCCGAAAAATCGTATTCTTCTTTCATAGTATCCCTCCTAAAGACGCTCCCAATACTGACGTTCCTCTCTTCGGGTTGCCTTTCGTGCAGATATGATACGCAGCACACCTCCCATACGGCAGCAGTGACATACAACCAACATACGATTCGCTTTGCTCATTCCAAGCATAACGAACCGCTCTTCATCCAGAGAGTGCGCCTCGTCGTATTTGAGAAGAGCATCATCATCATAGAACACGGTCGCCGCTTCCTCAAAGGAAATGCCATGCTTCTTCTGATTGGAACGGTTCTTTTCTTCATCCCATGCAAAATGTATATCCATAATTATATTATACATATATTTTACTGCTCGTCAATCAAAACTGATCGGGCCTCAAAACTCCTGCCGTACGCCCGTATAGAACGCACGGCGAGTGCTGTCGTTCACATCGTTCCACTCGCCAAAGAGATATGTGCCGTCCTTCACTTGGTACTGCGCACGCAGACGCAGGGTAACGTCGTTCGGATCGTAGGCATCGGCGGAGAATTTGAACTTCTCGCCCGCATAGGCATCGACCCCGACGCCCGCCGCACCGGCGACGACACCCGCGCGCGCACCGAAGGACGTGCTGCGCGTGCCGACCTGTGCGCTCACCTTGTCCCCACCGCCGATATCATCCACGCCAAATGTCGCATACATGCCCTGTTGCTCACCGACATCGAGATTGAAGTTCGTACGCCAGTCATCCGCCTTGCCGCTGTAAATCACGTCCACCTTTGGTGTCACCTTGACGTTCTGCAGACGCCCCATCAGACCGTTTGCCTTGTCCGACATCGTGCGCGCGTTGTGGATGAGGGCACGCGCGTCCTCCTGCGTCGCCCGATCCCCTGCAACCGCCTCGATGCCCTCGGCGATGCGCAGGAGGCGCTCGGAGGACTCCGTGATATTTGCGAGCGTCTTTCTGAGGTTTTCCGCCGTCTGTGGGTCTGCACCGACGCGCTCAAGATTCTCCATGATACGCTCGGTGCTCGCCGTGGTCTGTGCGAGATTCGCCGACATCGTGTTCATATTCGCGAGCAATTCATGCAGATTCCCGCGATTCTCGTTTGCCATCTGCTCAAGCGTCGCGGTCAGCCCGTCGAGGTGCGCCGTCATCTGCTCCATATTGAAGACGAGCTGAACCATCGAGCTTTGGAAACCGGGTGCGCCGACGATGTTGTTGATCGACGTGAGCATTGCCTCAACCTGAACGATCATCTTGTTCAGCTCGGTGAACATCGTATCCATGCCCATCTCGTTTTCGCCGTAAAGATAGTCACCATTCGCATAAAAATCGACATTGGACGAGGGGGTAATGATGACGAATTTATCTCCCATGATGCCGGGCTGTCCGATGGTGATGGACGAGCCGCGCGGGATTTTCACGCCATCCTGAATGCGCATGGAGACGGTAACCCCCGTACCGTCGCTCACGATATTCTCCACCTGCCCGATGGGAACGCCCGAGAGGAGCACCTGCGCCTCGGGGTTCAGCCCGACGGCGCGTCCAAAGCCCGCATAGAGCATATAGTCCTGTCCGCCGCCAAGCCGCAGCCCGCCAAAAAACATAACAACGGCGATGAGAAGCGCTGCTCCCCCAAGCGTAAACGCCCCGACCTTTGCCTCAGCACTCATGCTCCTGCCTCCCTTCGGTGGTGCAGCGTACGGAAAAACGCCTGTACGCGCTCATCTGCAATATCCTGAAAACGTGCTGCCGTATCCACGGCGATCAGTTCCCCGTCGTAGATCATGGCGATGCGGTCAGCGATCCGGCTTGCACTCGCCATATCGTGCGTGACAACGACGGAGGTCACGCCGAGTTTTTTCTGCATATCTATGATGAGTTCATCGATCTTCGCCGTCATGATGGGATCAAGCCCCGAACTCGGCTCGTCGTAGAAGATGATCTCGGGGTCGGTCGCAATCGCACGCGCAAGCCCCACGCGTTTTTTCATGCCGCCCGAGAGTTCCTGCGGCATCAGCCCCGCCGCGTCGGGCAGCCCCACGAGTGCGAGTTTCTCACGCACAATGCGCCGAATCTCCTCCTCACTCTTATGCGTATGCTCGCGCAGCCCAAATGCGACGTTTTCGCCGACGCTCATCGAGTCAAAGAGTGCGGAGTACTGGAATACCATGCCCATGCGCAGGCGCACGCGGTCGAGCGCGTCCTCATCAAGCACCGCAATATTCTCGTCACCGATGTGGATGGCACCCGATGTGGGGCGATCCAGTCCGATCATGAGCCGCAGGAGCGTGGACTTACCAGAGCCCGAGCCGCCGATGATGGCGATGGTCTCGCCCTTTTGGATGGTGAGGCTGATCCCCTTGAGTGCTTCCTTGTCCCCGAAACACTTTTTGACATTGTTCAGTCGTATCATAGCGTGTCCTCAGAACAGGAAGAACGTCAAGACGGCGTTCAGAATAAAGATGACAATGATCGAGGTGACAACGGTCTGCATGGTCGCCTTGCCGACCCCCTCCGCACCGCTCGGCGCATTCAGTCCATAGTGACAGCCGAGGACGGCGATGACGTTGCCGAAGAAAATCGCCTTGACGAGTCCGCCCGTCATATCGTAGATGAGCGCGTACTGCGTGATGGAGTGCGTGAAGGTATAGGGCGAGATGCCCGAGTAATACACCGCCGTCAAGTAGCCGCCGAGGACGCCGATCACGTCGCCGAATACTGTGAGGATCGGCACGACGATCATGCACGCAAGCATACGCGGCACGATGAGGTAGTTTACGGGACTGACCGCCATGACGCGCAGCGCGTCGATCTGCTCCGTAACCTTCATCGTTGAGACCTCTGCCGTGATCGCCGCGCCCACACGCCCCGCGCAGACGACGCCGACGAGGACGGGTCCCAGCTCACGTCCGATGCCGATGGCAATGACCGCGCCGATGGTACTCTGCGCACCGTAGCGGATGAACTCGTGCGCGATTTGGAGGGTCAACACAACGCCTGTGAAGAGGAGGGTGAGTCCGACGATGAGGAGGGAGTCCGCGCCAAGGTGCGCCATCTGGTAGACGATGCTGCGCACGCGCAGACGCTGTGTGACTTGACGCGCCGTCTCCCCGTAGAGGAGGGTGATGCGCCCGATGTTCGCAAGATGCGTGAGGACAAAGCGCCCCACCGCCTCAAAGATGCGCTGCATGGATTCCCTCCTCCCTTTTTATCGTGTATGCTTCTCCGCCTCACTCCGCGCGAGCTCATCACAGCGCTCGTTGCGCGGATTGCCCGCATGCCCCTTGACCCAATGAAACACGACGCGCCGTGCGGCAAACGCCGCATCCAGCTGCATCCAGAGATCCTGATTGAGCACGGGCGCTCCGTCTGCCTTCTTCCACCCGCGCTTCTTCCACGCGGGCAGCCAAAACTTCGTGAATGCGTTCTTCAAATACTGACTATCCGTATAGAGGGCAATGCGTGCGCCCTCGGGCACGGATGTGACTGCCATGAGCGCCGCCGTCAGCTCCATGCGGTTGTTCGTCGTCTCGGGGTCGCCGCCGCTGTACTCTCTGACCTCGCCCGTTGCGACCGTCTCGATGACGGCAGCCCAGCCGCCCGCACCGCCGGGATTGCGGAGGCACGAGCCGTCCGTGTGGATGATATAGTCTGCGTCCATGGGTTCTTCGACGGTCAGTGCAGACGATTTTTTCGCCGCTGCACCGCTTTTTGCAGCACGCGGTGCAGCTGAATCCACCGCACCATCCAACCAGTCGCGTGCCTCCGCCTCCGTCATAAAGCCCTTGTAGACCGCGCCTTGAAAGCCCTGCACCTGCGCCGCACATTCCGCCCACACGGTGAAGATCCCCGTTTTGCGCCCGCGCTTTACGGCATAATATTTCTTTGCCACAAATACCTCTTTAGTACGAGTACCGATAGCCGATCGACACACCAACACCGTTATAGCCGGGGTTCTTCGTCCGCTGTCCGTTCGAGACGTGGTGTCCGAGATAGGCGACACTGAGTGCATTCCGCTCATTGAACTTGTACGTCACACGCGGACCCACGCGCCACATAAAGCCGTAGTTGCGCGTGTGTGCGGGGTGCACGCGATTGTAGACGAGAACTGCCCCCGTAAAGTCAAAGGATGCCTCCCATTTTTTCCCGAGCGGATGCGTCCAGCGCACCATGTACGCAGATCCCGCACCGACCGCCGACGAGTCCAGTTCGACATTCGGACGATCCTTCTCCGCCCACGATCCGACGGGACGTGAGACAGTCAGCCCCCAATGGAGCGTCATGCCGTGCATCTCTTTGTACTGGCGAAAAACGTGCAGATTATAGAGGTCGATGTGACGGCGCTCTCCACGCTGCTTTAGAGCGTCGATCTGGATCTCCGCCTTCTTGTCCTGCATCGAGGCATCACCTATATGCAATGGCAACCCATCCGTCTCTGCGGGCGCAGCCGCTGCCGTCCCCGCCGTGCTCAGCGCGAACACAGCCGCAAGTGCCGTCATTTTCGCTTTGAAAAAAGTCATATCCGTCACCTCCAACGAGTAAAAAGCTCCGCCTCAATGCCGAGGCGGTCGAGGATCTTGCCCACCATCATATCGACGAGATCATCGAGCGTCTCTGGTCTGTGATAAAAGCCCGGCGCGGCGGGCATGATGATCGCCCCCGCACGCGCGAGCCGCAGCAGATTCTCAAGATGGATCTCGTGCATGGGTGTCTCGCGCGGCACGAGGAGAAGCCGTCGCCCCTCCTTGAGCGTCACGTCCGCTGCCCGCGTGAGGAGATCGTCCGTCACGCCATGCGCAATCGCACCCGCCGTCTTCATCGAGCAGGGCAGGATAACCATCGCATCCATGCGGAATGAGCCACTCGCAATCGCCGCACCTACGTCATCGTTCGGATAGAGAACATCGACGCGCCGCGAAAGCTCCTCCATCGTCACGCCGCACTCGTAGGCGAGCACACGCTGTCCGCTGTCCGTGATGACCGCATGCACCTCGATGCCCTGCTCGCGCAGCACATCGATCAGGCGGACGGCATAAACGCTGCCGCTCGCGCCCGTAATGCCAACGATGAGCCTTTTCATCGAATGACCGTAACCCCACCCATGTACGGTACAAGAGCCTGCGGCACGAGAACGGAGCCATCCTCCTGCTGATAGTTCTCAAGAATCGCCGCAACCGTGCGCCCGACCGCTACGCCCGAGCCGTTCAGCGTATGGAGGAAGGCGGGCTTTGCCCCGCGCTCCGGACGATACTTGATGTTTGCGCGTCGCGCCTGATAGTCCGTGCAGTTCGAGCAGGACGAGATCTCACGGTATTTGTCCTGCGCCGGCATCCAGACCTCGATGTCATACGTCTTTGCCGAGGTAAAGCTCATATCGCCCGTGCAGAGCTGCACGACACGATACGGCAGTTCGAGCGTTTTCAGCACATCCTCCGCCGCCTCCACCATCGTTTCAAGCTCGTCCCAGCTCGTCTCCGGCGTAACGAATTTGATCAGCTCCACCTTGTTGAACTGATGCTGACGGATCAGCCCGCGCGTGTCGCGTCCCGCACTGCCCGCCTCCGCGCGGAAGCACGCCGTATAGGAAGTGTAGTACTCCGGCAGCTGCTCCGCGTCCAGAATCTCATCGCGGTGGTAGTTCGTCGTCGGCACCTCGGCCGTCGGCACGAGGTAGTAGTCCAGCCCATCGAGTTTGAACATATCCTCCGCGAACTTCGGCAGCTGCCCCGTCCCAACCATGCTCGCCTCATTGACGATGTAGGGCGCGAGCATCTCCGTGTAGCCGTGCTTCTGCGCATGGAGATCCATCATGAAGTTGATGCAGGCACGCTCAAGCCGTGCGCCAAGCCCCTTGTAGAACGTAAAGCGCGCACCCGTGACCTTTGCCGCACGCTCCGCATCGAGCACGCCGAGTTTTTCGCCAATGTCCCAATGCGCCTGCGGCGCGAACTCAAACGTGCGCGGTGTCCCCCACCGGCGTACCTCCGGATTTTGCGTATCATCCTTGCCGATCGGCACATCCGCCTTCGGCATATTCGGGATCTGCAGGAGCAGATCGCGCAGCTTCAGCTCCACGTCGCGCAGATCCTCATCGAGCGCCGCAATCTCATCGCCGAGCGCACGCATCTCAGCAACCACATCATCCGCACTCTCGCCCGCCTTCTTGCGCACGCCGATCTCCTTCGAGACGGCGTTGCGGCGCGCCTTCTTCTCCTCCACATCCTGCAGGATTGTGCGACGGCGCTCCTCAAGTTCTGAGAACGACGAGAGATCAAGCGCATTGCAGCGGTTCTTCAGCATCTCCTGTACCTGAGACAGATTCTCGCGCACAAATTTCATATCCAACATTTAAATCACTCCATTATAGATTGTTATCTGATATCATAGTACAAAGACCTCTGTTTGTAAAGAAAAGCCCGCTTCTTCATTCGCGTTTCACAGAGTCATAGTAGAATCTACACGAAAAGGAGAGCATTTTCATGAAAATCTTACCGTGGGCAGGGAACTCCATCTTCCCCGCCCTCTGCGAAACACTGCTCGTATGGCGCAAATCCGCGCCCGACACGCGTGATCTGCCGTGGCGCGACGAACCGACGCCCTATCACGTCTGGATCTCGGAGATCATGCTGCAGCAGACCCGCGCCGCCGTCGTGCGCGGCTACTATCTGCGCTTTCTCGATGCGCTGCCAAGTGTGCGCGATCTCGCGGATGTAGACGACGACGCACTGATGAAGCTCTGGCAGGGACTCGGCTACTACAGCCGTGCACGCAATCTCAAACGTGCGGCAGAGGTCATCGTTCGCGAACATGAAGGACAGCTGCCAAACGACTTCGATGCTCTGCTCACCCTGCCCGGCATTGGACGCTATACCGCGAGCGCGATTTCCTCCTTTGCCTATGGACAGCCACGCCCCGCCGTCGACGGCAACTTCCTGCGCGTCGCCGCGCGCGTCACGGCAAACCCCATCGACATTGCAAAGGACGCATCAAAGCGCGCACTTGAGGCGGCACTTGTCCCCTCCTACCCGAGTGGACGCGATGCGGGACTGCTCAACGAGGCATTTATGGATCTCGGCGCAACCGTCTGTCTGCCAAACGGAGCGCCGCTCTGCCACACCTGTCCCGCCGCACGCCTCTGCCTCGCGCACGAGTACGGCACGGAGCAGAACTATCCCGTTAAGACAGCGCTCAAAGCACGCCGCAAGGAGAAGCGCACCATCCTCCTCCTTGCCTGCGGCGACCGCATCGCCATACGAAAAAGACCCGCGAAGGGACTCCTCGCAGGTCTCTGGGAATATCCGAATCTAGACGGAAAGCTGTCGCGACGCGCTGTCCGCGCGCATCTCGAAGCAGAGGGCTTCGGGGTATGTACCATCGTGCCGCTTCCCCCTGCGCGCCATATCTTTTCCCATATCGAATGGGAGCTGACAGGCTGGGCAGTCACGGTCACCGACACGAATGAGCCACCGCTGATGGCAGCAGAGGAGATCGAGGGCGCACCAAGTCCTCTCCTATGGGTGCGGCGCGAAGAACTCGCAGACAAGTACAGCATCCCTGCGGCATTCGGCTACTTTACGCCGCAATAACAGACGGCCCGCTTGGATGTGCTGATATCCGAGCGGGCTGTCTGTCTATCATATTATATTACACAGCTTTTCCAAGTTCACGCGACTGCGTACGCATGACGGTATTGAGATCGGGCTTTGCGGAAACGGCAGTGCGTTCCTTCTCCCGTTCCTTTTCGATGAGGTTCTTCAGCATCTGCATGTGTGGGTGACTCTCCATCTCCGGCGTTGGCTTGCCGCGCAGTGCTGCCGCCATCTGCTCCGGCATCCCGTCAGGGAACATCGCCTCAAGCATGGAGCGCACAGACTTCGGAATCATGTCCTGCAGGGCGACGTTCTCCTTGCGGAGTTTCACCTCGTCCTCCTGCGTGAGTGCATACGCCTCAAGGAAGCCCTGAATGAGGTTGTCGTGCCAGAACTCACCCGCGAGCGTCAGACGGAAGCCCGTCGCCGTACGCGTAATGAGTCCGTTCTCTGCCCATGCGGCGAGGAGCGGTTCCATTTCCATAGCGAGATCAACGCCGTATTTCTTCTGGAAGAACGGGGCATAGAGGTAACCGTGCTCGATCTGGTCACCGATCTCACTGTGCATACGGTGTCCGTCCGCCTGCTCACCCATGAACTGGAAGGGCTTTGTCCCCTCCTCGACCATCTTCTCATACGGTGCAAGCCCGCCGTGGTTGCGCCACATCATCTCTCCGATGAAGCCGCCCGCCCCCGAACCGAACGCGATAATGTCGTTGCCGCGCTTTGCAAGTGTGTTGTAAATGCTGCGCTCGCGGTGATCGGTCGTCCAATGCGTCGTGTCGATGCGGCGTGCCATCGGATTCTCCGCGACGATCTCAAGTCCGCGTTTAAAATACTCGGACTGCTCCTCCGTTGTCGGGAGCATGGGCAGGTCGCCCGACTCGATGCGGCGTGCGAGCTCGCTCGACGGGAACACGTTGAGCTGGTAGAGGTCACCACCCGCAATCCCGATCTCGAACTGCGTGCGCACGTCGTTCTCCCAGACCTCCATCGACTGATAGGGCAGCCCATAGATGAGGTCGGCAATGACAACGGCGCCCTGCTTCTCCACCATGCGGCGCAGCGTCGCAATCACCGTCTCGCGATCATCGATGCGTCCGATTGCCTGACGGACGCGCGTGTCAAAGGACTGCACGCCGAGGGAGAAGCGGTTGATGCCCGCATTCATCGCAGCCTCGACCTTGCTCTCCGAGAGGTCATGGATGCGCCCCTCAAGCGTGATCTCACAGTCGCTCGTCAGAGGCAGCCGTTCGCGGACCGTACGCACAAGCCGCGCCAGATCGGCATCACACAGAGCCGTCGGCGTACCGCCGCCAAAGAATACCGCCTGAAAGGGCGCGCCCGTCACGTATGGCGTATCCGCAGCCGCCTCGATCTCCTGAATGAGCACATCGACGTAGTGATGTGCCGCCTCCTCGCGCGTAAAGTTCTGGAAGAAGCCGCAGTAGCTGCATTTCTTGTCGCAGAACGGGATGTGAATGTAGACGGCACGCTCGTCCGCCGGATCGGGCGTCTGCGCCATCAGATTCGCCCATACAGCCGCCTGCTCCGCTTTGTCCATAATCATGCGCTTGCCGCCCGCGCCCGGATGCACGACGCGCTTCTTCGTAAAGGCGCAGCCGAGCGGATTCGCCGACTTCGTGCCGAGCAGCCAGCCGCGTGCCTCCTCTGAGAGTGCCGCGAGTTTCTTCTCAAACGTATTCATGCGAGTGCCTCCTTTGCCGCCGCAACAACTTGTGCAAAATCATTTTCATCAGGGTGGCTTGCCGCTGCCTCATAGCGTGCCGCATTCTCGGCGGTAAACGCATGCACATTGTCCTTCGGCATGCTCTTGAACATCTCGATCAGCATCGGGTCAATCGCCCCCTGCACGAGGATCGCGCCCAGAATCTCATTCGACGCATCGAACAGTGCGCGGATATTTGCAATGCACTTCGCGCAGTGCTCCGAGTCCGGCTCTGCGCCGAGCGTGCCATAGATGAAGACACGCCGCCCGCGCAGGCTCTCGATGTACTTCTTCGCCGCAGCATCCGCCGTACCGCGGTCAATCCACGTGCCGACGCAGAGTGCAGCACTCTCCGGCACCGCTGTCGTATCCTTCACACTGTGGCAAGACGCACCAAGCGCTTCCGCCAGATGCTTTGCAACCTTTTCTGTATTCCCCGTACGCGAGGAGTAGATGACAGCAACATCATTTTTCATAAGAATTTTCTCCCATATATCAACGTGAATATATCATCTTCTTGATTCATGTATATGATATAACAGCATCTCCAAAAAATCAAGTACTTTTTCCAAAAATCATAAATAATAATTATGAATCAAATTCAAGTTTGCGCGTTTATTTACATCTCTTATAAATATCTATATTCGTTCTCAAGTATATTCTCATTTATATCAATCTATTTGAGAAAATCATCTTCATATTTTCTTCAGATTCCAAAAACCATTATTCTTATAATTTATTTTGATTTTATTCATATTTTGGTTCTATCAATAATTTATATCTATTTTTTAAATGCAAAAAAACACCGCCGAAGCGGTGTTTCTCAATCCCATGGTCAGTGTGCGCCGTGCCCCTCATGAGAGCCATGTCCTCCATGCGCGTGATGTTCTCCATGTCCGCAGCCATGCTCGCCATGCTTTCCATGCTGATGGCGATGGCGGCATTTGCCTCCGTCCGCATTCCGGACAAGTGTCCCTGCAAGATGATGCTGAACAACCTCGTCCGCCTGCCCCTTCACGCCGGACACAAGTTCGATGCCCGCCTCGGCAAGTGCCGACTGTGCGCCTCCGCCGATGCCGCCGCAGATGACGAGATCGACCTGCGCCGCATGGAGGAAATCGGCAAGCGCACCATGCCCCTCCCCAACGGTATCCGCAAGCTCAGCGCTCTGCACTGCACCGTCCGCAACATCGTAAAATTTGAACTGCTTGGCTCTGCCAAAATGCTGTTCAACCGTCTCATCTGTATAGGGTACTGCAATTCTCATAATACCTTCTCCTTTGTCCTGAATTCCGAGCTCCATCGAATGCTCAATCCGATATGCACCGCCCGCAATGCGGATGCGCTTCCCACAGACGAGTGCGTCCGCAATCTTGAAGCGCGCCGCCTCATAGATACTCGTTACCGTCGCACGGGACACGCCCATCGCGGCGGCACATTCTTCCTGCGTCTTCCGCCCGTAGTCGATCTGGCGAATCGTCTCGAACTCGTCCAGCAGGAGTACGACGGATTCCTCCGTCTCCTCCTCTGCATCCTCCGGCGCAAAACTCCAAAAATCCGGATAGCCGCAGATACGGCGGCATCTCTTTGGTCGCGGCATAGCTCCTCCATTTCTGTCTTATGACAGTTATTATATTAGCAGATTTTCTGTCTTATGTCAATTATATTTTCTTTGCCTTGACAAATATGATAGAATAGAAATAAGCACAACATTGTATTTTGGGAGGAAATGGTTATGAAAAAGATGATTGCAGGACTGTTTGCGGGGCTGATCCTCACGACGGGTGCACAGGTACTCGCCTATGGCTGCGAAGGCGGTGCGTGCGAGCTGCCGCAGCGTCAGAACACGGCTTACTGCTATGGCGGCAATTCAGGTTACTGCTACGATGGCGACTGCGCACAGACATCACGCGATGCGTGCGCAAATCAGAGACGCGGCGGCTGCGGCTGCTACCGCGGACGGTAATCGAGCGACAGAGTGGCAGGATATCTACATCCAACGACGAATCATATCACAGCGAATATTTTTACAAATAAATGGGAGGATAATCCATCATGAGCACGGCAATTACAAATGATTTCGATACGCGTCACTATCGTCTCGTCGACGTTGCAAAGGAGGGCGATGCTGCGACGCGCACGCCGATCTACAGTACAGAGTCGACAAGCGGTGTGGTCTGGGTGCTAAAGCCGGGACAGGAAATCAAGCCGCACGGGCACGCCAAGG
>ERZ773099.1381-NODE-1381-length-18004-cov-13.286478_pt1 | contig 18004 bp, 10 predicted proteins | sample MGYA00511120_ERZ773099 | MGnify/ENA primary metagenome ERZ773099 (study PRJEB29015, sample SAMEA2738012) | human oral metagenome | biome: human oral; feature: human-associated habitat; material: dental | place: China | collected 2104 ...
CGTCGGCCAGCTGGACCCAGATCGGACGGGAGTCGTCGAGATCCATGGCTCTCCTAGTGGTCGGGTACGGGTACTGCTCATGAGCGCAGCACAGGCGACCTCGTCAGACCGTCTGTATTACTGCACTAATACAGTGACACAGAGGGGAGGTGCCGTCAAGCCGAACGGCGGCGGGCTTACCGTTTCGCGCTCCCTCATCCCGGCGGTGGGCCATCCAGGCCATGCGAGCCGCCGGCAGCCCGTCCACCTGTGGCCGGCGAACAGCACTCGCCATGGCGGAACCGGCCAGGCGCGCCCCATGCGCATGGCCCCGTACAGACGCCTGCTCCGGACCTTGAGGACAGCGGCCGCCTCCTTCGCGGGTCGGAGTCGGACGGCGCCTGGCCCGGGCCGCGACCTCGGTTGTCCTCGGTTGTCCTCAGCTGCCCTCAGTTGTCCTCATCCTTGCGGGCGGCGTGCGGGCGCGAGACGTCGTCGAGAATCGTGAGGCCGGCACCAGGACCTCGGGGACGGCTGGGAAGTGGCCGAGAGCCCATAGCACTCGGGGCGGGAAGGACCTGGATCTTTCCCGCCCCGAGTCATGCCCTCGAACACGATCAGATCAACCTGGTTTTGTTCTCCCAGTTTGGGTCGAATGCCCCCAGCGCGGCGAGGGCCGCGTAGTCCGCGTAGCACTCGGCCAGCAGTACCGGGGGCACCGAGGACAGTGAGAGCGTCCGGTACCCGCTCCTGAAGGTGAGGTCTCGGGTGGCGCAGGTGATCTTGTCCTCGGGCAGGTTGGAGCCGGTGAACCGGATGGTGGCGCTCAGCCCGGCCGAGGTGAACTCCTTGGCGTAGTCGTCGAACCAGCTGCCGTCCACCGGGGCGCCGCGCTCGTAGCCGCGTTTGGTCGCCGTCGCACGGAACGCGAAAGTGTCCGTGAGATGCCCCTCCAGGTCGGTGAAGGCCTTCTGCCCGGGCTCGATCTCGGGGGCGGTGGCCGTCAACTGATCGAATAGGGGCGTCACCTCGTAGTCGGCCAGGTGCTCGCGCCAGGCGCTGCACTGACTCTGGCTGAGCATGGTTCCGTGGGCGAGCGCGACGTCGGCGTCGTCGGGAAGATCGATCGTGGAGTCATCGACGCCGATGAGGGCGCCGTCCTCGGTGAGCCGGAATGTTGTGGACACGGCATCGTCGGCGCGGATCACCGCCCAGATGAGGCGGGTGCAGAGCTGCCTCATGAGAGGGTGGGCCGCCAGCGACTCGCGCCACTGGGCCCCTTTCCAGGTCCGTCCCGCGCACATGGCCTCGTACAGGCGCCCCTTCTGGAGGGTCAGGACAGCCTTGGCCTCCTTGCGGGCGGCCGTCAGCTGCTTCTTGGCGGCCTTGACGAGCTCCTCGTCCTCACCCACCCGGGCGGCGGGCAGGGAGGCGTATGTCTTTCCGTCGGCGTCGGACAGCGCGATCCTGAGCTCAGGGGTCAGGCGCCCGGTCAACTCCCGGGTCCCGTAGGACAGGTGCAGGAGGCCGTCGTCGTCGAATCCTGCCGTCGGTACGGTCCGGTCGGCGAGCTCGTCATCGCTCCATCCGCGCTCCTCGGCAACCGCCCTGGCGAGGTCGCCTGCGGTGGCCTGAATGCCCCGCATCTTGTGCCGCCGCGCGATGCTCAGAAGCACATGCAGCGTCTCGTTGCTGGAGTGGGCGTACAGGCAGTGGACCAGCGCGTCGAACTGGGCGCGCCGACCGGGGTTGTCCCGCATGAAGGCGCGCACGAAGGCCGCCAGCTCCCCGCCGTCCATACGCACCGAGAAGGCGAGCAGGCCCTTGCTGGCCACGGCCGATCCCAGATACTCGCGCTGGTGGCGTGCGAAGGCGGCGGCGATCCGCGCCTCCAGCGGCACTGCCGCCTCCTCCTCGGCCTCCTTGAGGAAGCGCGCCTGAGCGGCGCTCTGCCGGCACCGTCGCAGCCAGGCCTGCGCCCGGTCATGCTCCTGCCGCCCCACCCTGTCCGCGTGTTCCCGGCTGTCCTCCACCGCGGGGTGACGGGTGTCCTGGGCCGCCCAGGCACGGGTGACGTGGGCGGCCAGGACGGCGGCGTCGCCCGGATCCAGCAGAGAGAGGTAGAAGTCGATCGGCCCCCTACCGTCGGGGTTCTTCAGCTTCTCGGCGATCGTGACCCACCACTGGATGATCTGCGGCTCGACGTCGGAGCCGTCCCTCCAGCGCACTGCCGGCAGGGAGCCCATATGAAACCATCGCAGCGACGGGGCCCTCTTGGCCTTGAGGCCCTTGGCGGCCTCGGCACTCAGGATCGACGGGGAGAGGAACTCGTCCATGTCGGCGCCGCAGTCGCGCAGCGCCGCCAGGAGCGCCGCTCGGGGTACGGGTTTCTTCTCCTTGAGTAGCGCGGTCCGCAGGGGTTCGATGGAGGCGGGATCAGCCAGGGAGCGGATCCAGTCCGCCGCCCAGGATCGCACCTCCTGGGACTTCGATGTCAGGGACTGTTCGGCCAACTCGTGCGCCCGCGGGTAGGTGCGCAGGGCCTGTTGCGCCAGGGGCCGGTTGACCTTCGAGGATCCGAGGGCGATCGCGCCGACAGGGATCCTGAGCTCGGCCGGGATGCGGGGGAACTGGGCCAGGATCTTCAAGGCATCGGTGATGCGAGCCGGGTTGTCGAGGGCCTCGCGCAGCAGCTCGGGATGTTCGGCGCACCATGGCCACGCCAGCCGCGGAGGCGTTCCGGAGACAATGGCGGCGGACATTTCCTCGATGGCCTCATCGACTTCGTGGTCGCTCAGGCCGAGGTTGTCGATCAGGCGCAGGAGCACTCGCGGGTCGATATCGCACTCCACGCAGTAGCGCACAGCGAGGAAGTAGGGCTTAAGAGCGTGGGCTCGGATGAGGCGCAGAACATGGGCAGGGGTCAGGTGCGGGGCGCAGTCGATGATCCACCACATATCCCCGAAGCGGTGGCGCATGAAGATCGGAAGCTTCCGCTTCCTTCCCTCGGCCACCGCCACCAGCTTCTCAAGTGCGGACTGCGAGGCCCGGTCTGCCCTGGCGTCCCAGGAGTCCGAGCGCCGTATGACCTGCTCGACGACTCGGCGCAACTCAGCGGGCTCGGCAACGGCCGCATTCGGGTCGATCACGGGCAGGGGCGCGAGCTCGATCGTCTCCTCGTCCTGGGAGTCACCATCGCCCTCACCGGCACTCCCGCCAGTGGCGTCGGTATCGAGGATCGCCCGGTTGGCGTGCCTGCGGGCCATCATGTCTCCCAGCCGCTTGTTGGAGCCGGCCGCCTGAGCGAGCAGTTCCTCTCCGCCCTCGACGGTCAACAGGAAGTCCTCCAGCTCTGCGGCGTGGGACGGCCGCGCCGTGGCCAGTGCCGGTGCCAGTACCTGACGGCACCTTGATGCATCCAGGCCCTTCAGGATGTCGATAGCCTCCTTGCGCAGCCTCTTGGATGAGCCGACGGCGAGTGCACCGACCAGGTGGGCTCCGGCGAGTGCCCATGGCGCATCGGCCCTGGCGCAGGCCAGCACCCGGGCTCGTTCTTCAAGGCTCAGCTGGTCCATCAGCTCCGTGGGCAGCTCACGGGCGTGCTCGGTGAGATAGTCCAGTACTCCGGGCAGGGCCACAGGCAGGAGACGGTGGGAGGTGAACCAGGCGCGCCTGGCTCCCCCGCTCTCGGCGAAGGCGAGGAGGAAGATCGCGGCGGGAAAGTCCTCGGGGCTGAGGCCGCCGTCATCGAGGAGGGCCATAAGGCGCGAGAGGTCCCATCCGGGCCGCATGGCGGCCATCACCGAGGCGCTCGACAACGGCTCGTCCAGGACTCGGCGCGCCCTCGGGTCGTGCTCGCGTGCGATGGCGGAGCAGCTGAGCATGTCTGCGGTCAACCGGGATAACCAGGCCGGGAACATGGTGAGCGCCGGACTCTCCTTCTGCGAGCCGGCTTGATCGATCGCCTCCAGTAGGCGTCCCAATCGCCCCCACTGCTCGGTGGTCAGGGCATTGCTGCTGTACAAGCTGTCTCGCCGTTCAGTCCCTGAGGTCGCCGGGGCCTCGTCCTCCTGCCTGAGGTCCTGAAGCACTGAACTCCAGGAGGTGACCTGCGCACTCGCCGGGCTGGTCCCGGAACCGGCCGGGCAGGAGCCGATGGCGTCCAGGATCTGCGGGTCCTCGCCGGAAATGACGTAGTCGACCGCGCGCCGGAGCATGTCCTGCCCCGCATTCTTCAGCGGTTCCAGGGCCCGGGAGACAAGCCTGCGTGCCGGGGATGCGAGTGCGAACATTGTTGTGCCCCCTGGTTCTTCTCTGCTGTTCGGCGTCGCGCCGCGACGGTTCCTGCGAGGTGATCTCGCTCGTGGTCCCCCTCCGCCCCGATTCACGGAGACACTCGGAGGTTAGCGAGCCGCGTGCTCCCCGTCAGCCCCGATACCCGGGGGAGCACTCCCCCGGCTCCGGCGAGCGGCACCAGTGGGACCGGTGATATCAGCGCGTCAAGGCGTCGAGCCGGTCAACGACGGCGCAGGCCCGCAGTACGGCACCGGGGCTCGGCCGGTTGTCCACCTCGGCGAGCACGGCCGCCAGGGTGGTGAGCTGGAGGTCATCGGCCATGCGAGCGCGCGTGCGCAGCACGTGCGCCACCATGCCTGTGGGACGAGTCGTCCCGGAGGCCGCGAGCGCAGTGAGCGCCTCGTGCACGTCCAGGGCCAGCGCCCGCATCGGCGTCCGGCCCGTCCCGTTCTTATCCGGTGCTTGGGTGCGCATCCGGCTGTGCATCTGCTCCGTACGTCGGCGCAGCCGGCGGTACTCCCGGTTGGAGGCGCTGCGTGAGGGGGGGGAAGGTTGTCGCCAGAAGGCAGATCCGGCCGTGCTCGCGCACGAAGACACCAGCCGGGCGGTCGCCCTCGACGGTGATGGCGTGCACCTGAAGCTCGCGGGACAGCACGTCGGAGACCATCTGCATCTCCCGACCGCCGACCTCCATGGTCAGCAGATGCCTGTGCCCATCGGCGCTGGTCACCGGCCACAGGTAGCGCTGGTGGACCTCGTCGATGTCGATCGGTCCCAGGCCGTCCTTGGCGACCATGATCAGACGGACCCGGGCCACGGGGTCTTCGAAGCGGGCGGCCTCCGGCCCGGAGCAAACCTGTTGAAGACGTTCGGCCACGGCTTCCAGGTCGACGTCGTCGTAGCCGGCCTCTCCGCTGCGGCGGGTGACGGCAGTGCGGCTGGAGGGGGCCAGGGCGCCGTCGGGCCGGCGCGCGGCGCCCGTCAGGCGCAAGGGTCCAGACAGGATGTTCTTCACCGAGGTACCCCACAGGAGGATCGCGTCCTCGGAGTAGCGGAAGGCCGCGTCGATCCCGGCGGCTCGTCCGGTGGTGACCGCTTCCGGTCGGCCGTTGTCCAGATCCCAGAGCCTGATGGTCAGTCCTCGGCTTCCCGAGGGGGTCGTCCACCAGGTGGCGCTCAGTGGTAGCAGCAGGCCGGTCTCGGCCGTCTCGGTGTCGGCCGGCCCGATGAGAGCGGGGCCGGGTGGGCCGGTGACGGCTGTGAGCGCCTGGGTCAGGGACCAGGCGGCGGCCAGGGCGCTGAGGACGGTGGCCTCGTCGACGGCGTCGTCGTGCTCGGCAAGCGCTCGGAGCCTCCCGGCGGCGGAGGTCAGCAGCCGGGATAGCCGGGGCAGCCCCTCCAGGCGGCTGACCTGGGCGAGGCGCTCGAGGTCGGCGGCGCTGCGGGGGCCGGCGTGTGAGATCCCTGCGGAGACGATGGTCTCGATGGCGGTTGCGACCGTTGAGAGGGCATCGCGCTGGCGGTCGCTGAGGGTGGTCGTCTCATCCGGCCACGGCCAAGGGCGGCCCGCTCGGGCGAAGAGCCGTATGACGGACTGGAGGCGCCAGGCCGCGTTGGCCGTCGGCGAGTGGCGCCCTGAGACGATCATGCCCCGTGGTCCCAGCCCAGCGATCACGACGACCTCGGGTGCGCCCGGCCAGGTGATGCTCAGGCGCCCGGGCGCACTGGTCACCTCGGTGCCGGTGGCGAGTCGGGCCGGGTCGAGGCCGGCCAGGGACGCCTGCACGCGCCGCCGGGCCTCTGCGCCCAGAGACTTCTCGACGCAGGCGGGCTCCCAGGCGAGCACCTCCTCCAGGACCGGGTCGCTTCCGCTCTCATGGGCAGGCGCCTCGGGCGGCCGCGTCCCGGTGGGCCGCGCCTGAGACGGGGTGGGTCCCGTGGTCACCTCGGTGGCGCCGCTGTCCTCGGCGGTCCCGCCGCGGTTGACGGCCTCTCGCATCCACAGGCAGGCGGCCAGGACGTGCAGGCAGATGCCGGCCACGGGGCAGGGACAGCGCGCGTCCTGGGGTCCGGCGGCCGTCAGGGTGACCGGGATCGGCGGCCGGCCGACCCGGATGGTGAGCGTCTCCGGCGCTGGATGCGGGGCTGCGCCGTCGTCTGCGGGGCCTCTTTCGGACTCGACGCGTCCGGCCGCCAGCTCGGCGCGCCCGCGACGCAGCAGGCCCCGGTTGCCCAGGGCGGCCAGGGCGACGTCGTCGAGCGCACCGTAGACCGCGAAGGCCGCATAGGGGGATTGTCCAGCGGGCTCGGGCCGCTCCGGGGAACTGGGGCCGTCGGAGGAGAGCCGAGCGGGGCCGCGCCGCACGTTCATGCGGTCGCCTCCGCCAGCCAGGTGGCGAAGCGGTCCGGGGTCATGGCGGCGATCCTCATTCCGACCTCGGAGAGCCGTTCGGCGACGTCGTGGTCGTACCAGACGCGGCCCTCGTCGCCCAGAGATGCCAGCCCCAGCACGGTGACGCCCTGCGCGACCAGGTCATGCACTCGTTTCACGAGGGTGGACACCGATCCGCCCTCCTGGAAGTCGCTGATGACCGTCACGATGGTGCGGCTGGGGCTGGTGACCGCTTCGGCGGCGTATCCGACGGCGTTGGCGATGTCTGTTCCGCCTCCCAGCTGACTGGTCATGAGGACCTCGACGGGATCGTCAACCAGGTGGCTGAGGTCGACGACGGTGGTGTCGAAGACGGCCAGGCGCACGGACAGACCGGGAAGGCCCGCGAGGATCGAGGCCATCACCGCGCTGTGAAGCAGGCAGGAGGCCATGGAGGCGGACTGGTCCACCAGGATGATGACGTCCCAGGTCAGGTGACGTCTCCTGTGGCGTGCCATGAAGCGCACGTCCTCAACAATCATGCGGCCGGTCTCGGGGTCCACGTTGCCCAGGTTGGCGGTGATGGTGCGACGCCAATCGAAATTGCGCGCTAAGGCATGGGGACTGGCGCTACTGCGCCGCCGGGAGCCGCTCAGGGCGGTCGTCACGGGGCGGCGCAGCCGTTCCATGATGTCGGCGACAGCCCGGGAAATAAGGGCCCGCAGCCCGTCGGAGAGCCGGGGCGGATCCTTCCCTTGATACGCAGCAGGGCGGCTCCCAACTCGGCACTGGTGTCGATGGAGTCGACGGCGGCCGGGTCCGCGAGCAGCTCAGTGAGCCCGTAGCGGGTCAGGGCGTCGCTCTCCAGACGCTCCAGGGTGGAGGCGGGGAAGACCAGGGTGGAGGCGGGGAAGAGCCGGCGGGCACCGTCGAGCCAGTCGACCGCCCGCAGAACCGAGGGGCCTGGTCCGCCGCGCGCCCGATCGTCACTGCCTCCACCGCCACGGCCCAGGCGGTGTCCGCGGCCGGTGTACTCGCGGTCGTAGACGTAGCCCAGCGCCTCATCAAGCTCAGCGTCCTGCTGGCTGCGCGGCAGAGCCGGCTCGGCGTAGCGCCCCAGGACCATGCGCCAGCGGCGTGCCGCCAGCTCCCGCTCCGTCCCCGTCCAGGAGCCGGGACGGTTCGACGGCGCACTGCTCGTCATCGCGCCCACTGCCCCAGTCCGTCGCGCACCAGCGAGGCGACCAGATCCCGTTCGACCTGGGCTCCCAGGGCGGCCTGAGCGGGGTCGACGCTCCAGACGACGTCGAGGTTGGCTGCGCTGGTTCCCACGAGCCCGGCCACCGTTCCAGCCAGGCGGTGGGTCTCGATGGGGCGAAGCGTCGTGAAGGCGCGACGCAGGTCCGGCAGGACGGCGACGAAGGCTTGGTCGTCCAGCGCCGTGAGAGCAGTGGTGACGGCCTCGACGGTGTCCGGGCAGTGCAGGAGCGCATCCGGGGAGGTGCGCACCAGTCCCACGATGAAGTCAGCCGCCCGCGTCGGATCCGCACCCACCGCGAGATGGGCGACGACGGCGCTCCTCGTCTCCTGCCCGGTCAGCGCCCCGGCGGATGCTGCGACTCCGGTGGCGCAGCCGACCAGCACCGCGGCGGCGTCACGGCTGAGGCGAAGTGCCTCGATCTCACGCATCACCGCGCCGAGGCCGGCGTGCGGCCCCTTGCCGCCATCGTCACCGTTGCCGCGGTGGTCCCAAGCCGTCAGCCGGACAAGGAGATCACGCACCGAGATGAGGGCGTCGACGGCCGCCTCGGCCTCCTGATTCTCCAGACCTGCCAGGTCCGGGACGAGACGGGCGATCATGGCGGAGCCTCGGCGCACCATGGCACGAATTCGGGGCACGGCGTGGTCTAGGCGTAGACGAGAGGTGGACTCGATCAGCCCCGTCAACCGGTGCAGGGCCTCGACGAGCTCACTCAGGTCGCTGAGCCGACCGAGACGGTCCTCCAGGCGGTCGCAGACTTCGCCGGCCTCGGTGTCGAGCCCCATGACCGCCAGCTCACTGACCAGGGTGGCCAAGGTGTCGGCGTCGAGCTCATCGGTGAGTCGTTCGGCCAGTCGGGTTCGCACGAGGATGTCGAGATCGGGGGCCTCCTGGGCCGCGCGCACGAGTGCGGCCTCCACGATGGGGGTCCAGGCGTAGACCCATTCCTCGAAGAACTGGCCCATGCCGGTGCCGGCGACGAGGTCGGTCCCCGAGATCTGGTGGGCGAAGCCGGAGCCGACGAAACGCAGGCGGGCGAGCAGCTCACGGCGCTCGCGGTGGCGCGGTCTGCGGCTGGTGTCGAGGCTGACGCGGTGCTCGACGGCGTCGTCGGTGATGATGCGCGCGGCGCGCAGCTGGTCGCGCACCTGGGAGACCAGTGGTGGAATGGCGGTGCCCTCGGGGATCTGTCCGACGTCGGAGGGGGCCAGGACGGAGGCGACGGCTGCCCCCAGGTTGCCGGATATGCCGGAGTCGTCCTTGACCAGGCAGCTGGTGAGGGCGTCGATGAGGTCGCAGCGGCCGGGCCAGGCGCGCCCGCGCAGGGCGGCTAATCCCAGGGCCTGCTCAACGGCGGCCAGCACCTGGGCGGTCCCCAGTGGTTCACCGAGCTCGCGCAGAGCGGTGGCGATGTCGAGGAGCACGGTGGTGGCGAAGTCTCGGGCGGCTCTCACCGATTCGGGGGCGGTCTGCGCAACCTGCCGCACGGCCGTGTTCGAGCCGCTGCTGCGATCGGGCGGCGGGTTGGAACCGGTGCGGGCCCGCCAGGCGCGCTGCCACAGTCCCGGTGAGGGCATGCCGGCGCCGTAGCCGCGCAGAGCGTCGAGGCGGGCGAAGTCGTAGCGAATGAGCCAGGCCGGCCCGCCGGGCTGGGGCTGCGGTTCGGGCAGCCAGGCGGCGTGCTCTGTCCCATCGAGGCAGTCGAGCAGCGCCAAGGTGTGGAATCCTCCGGTGACGATGACGATCGGCGCCGTGGTGGCGTCCCTGGATGTTGTGATCGCCTCGGTGGTACCGGGCAGGTGGTTTCGCAGAGCCGCTGTCATGACGGCCTCGCGGGCGTGGGTACCGTCGGCGTCGAGGACCTCGCGCTCAGTGTCGAGGCGGGCCAGCCCGGACCAGGCCAGCGTGTCGGAGAAGAAGCCCCGCCAGCTGCGGATTTCGGCGGTGGCGCGGTCCTCGAAGAGGTGCTCCCAGACCTCGTCATGGTCCCGGCAGCCCAGGCTCCGGGCGAGGGCGTCCAGGCTGCGAGATCGGGCGAGGTACCGCTCGGCCTGGAGCGTGCGGGCGACAGCGCCGCGGGCATCGTCGTGGGGATCGTCATCATCTCGAAGACAGGCGCTGCGGTCGATGAAGACGGCCTCGGCCCCGTGCTCACCCGCCCACCGCAGAGCGACCCACTCCGGAGAGAACTCGGCCAGCGGATAGTAGGAGGCGGTGCGCTCTCCCAGGGAGAGGATCGCCACCGGAGGGACGGTCGCCGGGTCCTGGAGGGCGGGCAGGAGGGCGGCGTACTCGACCGGCCCCTCGATGAGGACCGTGGCGGGACGCACCTCCTCCAGGAGCGCCGACAGGGCCAGCGCGCAGGCCGGCGAGTGGTGCCGGATCGGGACGAGGTGGACGCCCGCCAGGCCCCAGCGCTGCTGGGAGTCCAGGGCGCGCTGGAGCCGGGTGGGGACCTGTGTCGTCGGCGCGCTCACTCCCACAGTCCTTGAGAGGCGGTCAGGAAGTCCTTCCAATCGGTACTGGAGGCGGCGCGCTCGCGCACCACCGAGTCGATGTAGAACCGCATGCGCTTGGCGTCCTCGTCTTGGCCCTTGAGGGCCACCCCCACCAGCTGGCGGGCGATATCGGAGGCCCGCACCGCACCGTCACCCAGGTAGCGCGCGCTCAACGAGGCGGCCACGCCGACATTGACGGCCTCGGCGGTGGACATGACGGTCTCGGGACGTTTGACCGGGGTCCCGGTGGCGGTGGTCCCGGTGCGCAGGTCGGCGAAGACAGTCACCAGGACGTCAAGCACCTTCGGGCTCATCGGCACGCGCTGCTCACCGAGCTCGGTATCCAGGGCGCTGGCGATGAGCTCGGCCTCGAAGGCGCGGTCGGCGATGGGCCTCACCGTCTCGAAGTTGAAGCGCCGCTTGAGCGCGGAGGACATCTCGTGGACACCGCGGTCACGCAGGTTGGCAGTGGCGATGACGTTGAATCCCTGAGCCGCGCTGACACGGAAGCCGTCTTCCAGCTCTGGGACCATGAGCTGCTTCTCGGAGAGTACCGAGACGAGCGTGTCCTGGATCTCGGGCGGGCAGCGGGTAATCTCCTCGAAGCGCACGACAGCGCCCCGCTCCATGGCCTGGTAGACCGGTGAGGGCACCAAGGCTCTGCGAGAGGGGCCCTCGGCGATGAGGAGCGCGTAGTTCCACGAGTAGCGGACGTGGTCCTCGGTGGTGCCCGCCGAACCCTGGATCGTCAGGGTCGAGGTCCCGCAGATCGCGGCTGCGAGCAGCTCTGAGAGCATGGACTTCGCGGTCCCTGGCTCTCCGACGAGCATGAGTCCCTGACGGCCCAGCAGGGTGACGATCGCCCGGTCGATCAGGGGATCGTCGCCGTAGAACTTCCGGGTGACGCCGAGGTCCTCGTCCCCGACGATGAAGGTGCGCACGGAGCGGGGCGACAGGCGCCATCCCCGGGGGATCTCCGCACCGGACTCAGCATCTGCTGCAGCCAGAGCAGCCAGCTCATCGGCCCACCGCTCCTCGGCTGCAGGACGCAGCGTCCTTCCCTCTGCGGGCTCTGGGCGGCTCGTCGATCCTGCGGTCATCGTCCTCCCCCAGACCGGTCGGTGCTGCGCGGCGCCCCCACTGGCGGCTCAGCCGCGCAGCTTGGCGAGCTCCTCGACGAGCTGGGGCACGACCTCGGCGAGGTCGCCGACGACGCCGAAGTCGGCCATCTCGAAGATGGGGGCCTCGGAGTCGTCGCAGATCGCCACCACCGTCCCGGCCCCCTGGATGCCGCTGGTGTGGTGGACGGCGCCGGAGACACCGAGCCCGATGTACAGGCGTGGGGAGATCGTCTCGCCGGTCTGGCCGATCTGGGCGCTGCGCTCGATCCAGCCCTCGTCGCAGGCCACACGGGTGGCGCCGACGGCGGCGTCGAGCGGCTCGGCCAAGGAGCGGACCAGGTCGAAGTCGCCGTCCACGCCGCGACCGCCCACGACGACGGTGCGGGCCTCGGTCAGGGCGGGGCCGGAGGCGACGGAGGTGGCCTCGCGCGAGACGAGGCGCACGGCGGCGGCCTCGGCGCTGACGGGCACCTCGAGGGGCTCGGCGGCCAGTGCCGTGCCTTCGGCCGCGGCGACCTCGGCGATCCCGGGGCGCACGGCGACGATCGGGGCGCCGGCGCCCGAGCCCACGGAGACGGTGGTGGACCAGGAGCCGGACAGGACCAGCTTGGAGGCCCGCAGCACGGAGCCATCCGCACTACTGGCGGTCTCTAGGGCGGTGACGTCGGAGACGCAGGCCGAGTCAAGCAGGACGGCGGCCCGCCCGGCGAGCTCCTTGCCGCGGTAGTCGGAGACGACCAGGACCGCGGCGGGCGCCACGGCGCTCACGGCCGCTACGACGGCATCGGCAGCGGTGGCGGGCAGGTGGGCGGACTCGCCCAGGTCGGCGGTCAGCAGGCGGGTGGCTCCGGCGCCGGCCAGGGCCGCACGGGCCGGCTCACCCAGGGGCTGAAGTGCCAGGGCGATGACGTCGCCGCCGGTCAGGCCCCGAGCGGCGGTGAGCAGCTCCAGGCTGGGACCGGTGGGGGCGGACTCGGCGGTCTCGAGGTCGACGAGGACGAGGAGGGGGGCATCGAGCATGGGAATCAGCTTCTTTCGCAGGTGGTATGAGGCGGGTGGGGCAGCGCTCCCGGTTCGTGCGCCCTGATTGAGGGCGGCGCCGAGCTGAGCGGGCGGGCGCTGCGGCTCACCCTCAGACGAGCTTGTTCTCCACGAGCCAGGCGGCGAGCTCTCGGCCCGCCTCACCGGCGTCGGTGCGGATGATGCCGGCCTCGCGGGCGGGTCGGGCCTCGTCGTCGACGACTCTCACGGCCGGGTCGGCGACCTCAAGGCCGAGCTCGGAGGCCTCCCAGAAGTCGATGGGCTTCTTCTTCGCGGCCCGCATGGCGGCGAAGTTGGGGTAGCGGGGCTCGTTGGCCTGGTCGGTGACGCTGACGAGGACGGGCAGCGGGGCGCTGACGACCTCGCGAACGGCGCCCACGGTGCGGGTGACGGTCACGGCGCCGCCCTCAACCTCGAGCTGGTTGCCCAGGGTCAGGGCCGGCAGGCGCAGGGCGGCGGCGAGGGCGCCGGGCAGCATCGAGGTCATGGCATCCAGGGAGGCCATGCCGGTGACGACCAGGTCCACCTCGCCGATGCGCTCGATGGCGGCTGCCAGGACCCGGGCGGTGGCGACGACGTCGGCGCCGGCCAGCGCGTCGTCGGCGACGACGACCCCGGAGTCGGCCCCCATCTGGAGGGCGCGGCGCACCCCGTCCTCGGCATCCTCGGGCCCCATGGTCAGGGCGACGACCTCGCCGTCAGTCTCCTCGGCCAGGGTGACGGCGGCCTCGACGGCGTTCTCGTCGAGCTCGTTGAGGACATCCTCCTCTCCTCGCACGAGCCGACCGCCCTCGAGGCGGCGCTCGGACTGCACGTCGGGAACGTGCTTGATGCAGACCACGATTCTCATGGGCTCAAGGTTGCCATAACAGCAGCATCTCGCCACTGAGCGCTGAGTCACCCTGACACGGTGTCAGGGAGACGACTGGGTGACGAGATGATGACGACGCCGTCGCACCTCGGCGCATAAACGCGACGCGGCGCACTCTCACGAGTGAGACCTCACTGCCCCTCAAGTGGTCGGGACCAGCAAGCGCCAGGACAATGGACCCATGCCTTCGACGCCAGAGCCCGCTCCAGCACCGCGCGCTGAGCTGCCAGCAGCTCCCGCCCACGGACTGGGCGTCACCCTCAGCGGTGACGGTGCGGACTTCACCGTCCACGCCCCGCATGCCACGGCGATGGACCTGTGCCTGCTGACCATGGCTGCCGACGGCACCGTGGCGGAGGAGACCCGGATCGGGATGCACGGTCCTCAGCGCGGCGCCTGGAGCGCGCACGTTCCCGGCATCGGTGCTGGGCAGCGCTACGGCTACCGCGCTCACGGCCCCTGGAACCCGCACGAGGGGCTGCTCTACAACCCCCGCAAGCTGCTGCTGGACCCCTATGCCCGCGCCCTGGACGGACAGGTGGACCTGGTGCCGGCCGTCTACGCCCACGAGGTCACCGACGACCTGGTCCCTGCGGCCGAGCCCTGGCGCCCCTCGCACCTGGACTCGGCGGACAGCACCGTCGTCGGCGTGGTCACCGGTGACACCTTCCCGGTGGTTCCGGGGCCGCGCGTCCCCCGCGAGCGCACCGTCATCTACGAGGCCCACGTCAAGGGCCTGACCTACAAGCTGCCCGGCGTGCCCAAGGAGCTGCGCGGCACCTACGCCGGACTGGCCCACTCGGTGACGGTCGAGCACCTCAAGGGACTGGGGATCACCACGATCGAGCTGCTGCCGATCCACGCCTCGGTGACCGAGCCCTTCCTGACCAAGCGGGAGCTGACCAACTACTGGGGCTACTCCACGCTGAGCTACTTCGCGCCCGAGCCCTCCTACGCCACGGCCGCGGCGCGCGCAGCCGGCCCGCAGGCGGTCCTGGACGAGGTACGCGGCATGGTCTCCATGCTTCACGAGGCCGGCCTGGAGGTCGTGCTCGACGTCGTCTACAACCACACCTGCGAGGGCGGTGTCGACGGCCCCTCCTTGAGCCTGCGCGGCCTGGACAACCTGGACTACTACCTGCACGCCCCCTACCTGCCGGCCCAGTACATGGATGTCACCGGTACCGGCAACACGCTGGACTTCCGGGCCACGGGTGCGATCCGGATGGTTCTGGACTCGCTGCGCTACTGGGTCTCCGAGGTGGGAGTGGACGGCTTTCGCTTCGACCTGGCGACCACGCTGGGGCGCCATGCCGCAGAGTTCTCGCCGCGCCACCCGCTGCTCACGGCGATCGCCACCGATCCGGTGCTCAGCACGGTCAAGCTCATCAGTGAGCCGTGGGACGTGGGCCCCGGAGGCTGGCGCACCGGCCAGTTCCCCGAGCCCTTCCAGGACTGGAACGACCACTTCCGCGACACCACGCGCTCCTTCTGGCTGCACGACGCCTCGGAGATCTCCAAGGGGCGCCTGGGCTCGGACCTGCGGGACCTGGCCACACGCCTGTCGGGCAGCGCGGACCTGTTCAGCCACGGAGAGTTCCCCGGCGGGCGCGGTCCTCTGGGCTCGGTCAACTTCGTGGCGGCGCACGACGGCTTCACCCTGCGTGACCTGGTGGTCTACGACCACAAGCACAATCTGGCCAACAAGGAGGACAACCGCGATGGCACCTCCAACAACCGCTCCTGGAACCACGGCTTCGAGGGCGACGTCGTCGAGGGCATCAACGGCGGGCCGATCGAGGTGCTGCGTCGTCGTTCCATGCGCAACCTGCTGGCCACCGTTCTGCTGAGCGCCGGGACGCCCATGCTGCTGGCCGGTGACGAGATGGGCCGCACCCAGCAGGGAAACAACAACTGCTACTGCCAGGACTCGGTGCTCTCCTGGGTCGACTGGAACCTGGAGGTCTGGCAGCGCGACCTGGTCGCCACCACGCGCTTCCTCATCCACCTGCGTCAGGCCCACCCGGTGGCGCGCCCCTCGCGCTTCGCGACCGGTCAGGTCCTCGAGGGCGACACGATCCCGGACCTGGCCTGGTACCGGGGCGACGCCGCCCCCATGGACGGGGACTCGTGGCATGACCCGCACACCCGGGTGGTCCAGATGCTGCGCTCGGGCAGGCCGTGGAACGACGACGACATGCTCGTGGTCATCAACGGCGCGCTGGATCAGGTCGACGTCGTTCTGCCCGAGGGCCGCGGCACTGACTGGCACCTTGCCTGGGACTCGACCTGGGCGGTTCCCCAGCCTCACACGGCTCCCTTCTCCCAGGCGCGCCGCGTGAGCCGAAGCCCGCAGGACACCGACGCCGACGTCATTGTGGAGACCGACGGCTCCGGCGAGGTCAAGGACGTCAAGACGGTCGCCAACGGCTCCGCCGGACAGCCCGCCGAGAGTCTCACGGACTGTCACCAGGACCGCCCGGGAGACACGACGATGCTGGAGGCGCTGTCCCTGCGTGTCTATTTCTCCGGTGAGATGTTGGAGACCCTCAAGGCGGGCAGCCAGACCGAACAGGTCGGAACGGTCGGCGAGCGCTAGGGCAGCCGCACCAGACAGTCGGTCCGGCATAGGGTGGTACCCGATGCCGGCGCTTCCTCCCCCTGTTGAACGTGCCTGGGACCGTCTACGGCCGGACCCGGCCGGACTGGTCCTGGGCTCAGTGTTCTTCGTTCTGGCGCTGACGCCCTCGCTCATCCCCCGAGACATCCTCTTTCAGGGGGTGGCCTGCGGGCTGTGCGCGGCAACCGGCTACCTCGGAGGCGTCTGGTTGTCGTGGAACTGGCGCACCTGGGTGAGCAAGGTGGTGCGGGTCCTGTGGGAGGCCAGTGGCCGGAACCTGGCGTCCTGGGTGCCTCGGTGGAGGCGACGGGTGGAGATCGCACTGAGCGTCATCGTCGTTCTGGGGCTCAACGCGATCCTGCTGCAGGCGGTCCGCTGGCAGCAGCAGGTAGCCGCCCTGACTGACTACCGCGCCTACACACCTGCGCAGTACCTGCTGGTCTTCCCGGTGGGCTTCGGCATCTGGATGACCCTGGTCATGGTGGGGCGCGGCTTCCTACGCCTGGAGGCCTGGCTGAGCCGCCACCTGCCTCAGCGGCTTCCGCTGCCGGTGCGTTCGGTGTCCTCCTGGATCATCGTGCTGGTGCTGGTCTTCGCGCTGGTCAACCAGGCGATCCCGGGCATCATCATCCGGGGCGCGGAGTCGGCCTTCTCCGTGCGCAACAGCGCGGATCCGCCCTCGACACCGCGGCCGACGGCGTCCGAGCGCTCGGGGTCGCCGGACTCACTTGTGGCGTGGGAGTCCCTGGGGGCCTACGGCAAGCGTTTCGTGGGCCGGGGCCTGAACGCTCAGGGCCTTGAGAAGGTGACCTCCCGGCCGGCCAGTGAGCCGATCCGCGTCTACGCCGGGCTGGAGAGCGCGGGAAGCGACGAGGCGCGGGCCGCGCTCGTCGTCGAGGAGTTGAGGCGCACCGGGGCGGCCTCCCGCTCGGCGATCTTGATCGCCCCGACGACGGGGACCGGCTGGGTGGACCCGGTAGCGGCTCTGTCACTGGAGGTGCTCTACGACGGCGACACGGCGATCGCGGCTGCCCAGTACTCCTACCTGCCCTCGGGCGTGCAGTTCATCGCCGACACGGACAAGGCCCGGGCCTCGGGCAAGGCGCTGGTGACGGCCATCGTGGCCTGGTGGAAGACGCTTCCGGAAGGCGATCGACCCCGGCTCCTGCTGTACGGGGAGTCGATGGGGGTGCTGGCCGGTGAGGCGGCCTTCGATGATCTGGCTGACGTCCTGAAGTCGGTCGACGGAGTCCTGTGGGTGGGGCCGCCCAACTCCTCGCAGCTGTGGCGAGACCTGGTGACACGACGCGATCCGGGCACACGGGAGGTGGACCCCACCTACTCGGCCGGCTTGACCGTGCGCTTCGCCCAGGACGAGGAGGACATGGACTCCTTCGCGGGCGACACCACCTGGGGAGACCAGAGGATCCTCTACATCCAGCATGCGAGCGACCCGGTGGTGTGGTGGTCGCCGAGGCTGATCCGTGAAAGGCCTGACTGGTTGCAGGAGCGGGCGGGAACGGACCGCTCCCCCACCATGCACTGGATGCCCTACATCACCTTCTTCCAAGTGAGTGCGGACCTGCCGCGGGCGATGAACGTGCCCGCCGGGCACGGGCACCGCTACGGAGCCGAGATCCTCGACGGACTGGCCCTGGTCAGTCATGACAGCTCCTTCACTCCCGAGCGCGTGGCCCAGGCCCGCCAGGAGCTGGAGCGCGCCCTGGCCACCCAGCCCGCCGACGACTGAGCCCGGACCTGGACGACACCGGACCCGATCCTTCGCTGCACCGGTACCCCCTAGGATGAGGCCATGACTCAGACCCCTACCGTGGCCGAGGAGGCCCTGGCCAACGCCACCAATGACGCCTCCCTGGCCCGATCGATCGCCCGCTCCGCCGAGATCGAGGCCGATATCGCCGTCAACCCCGGCCGCTACCGGATGT
>ERZ773099.1382-NODE-1382-length-17991-cov-4.370707_pt1 | contig 17991 bp, 14 predicted proteins | sample MGYA00511120_ERZ773099 | MGnify/ENA primary metagenome ERZ773099 (study PRJEB29015, sample SAMEA2738012) | human oral metagenome | biome: human oral; feature: human-associated habitat; material: dental | place: China | collected 2104 ...
CTGAAGCAGAGGCTAAATTTAAAGAGGTTGGTGAAGCATATGAAGTTTTATCAAATCCTCAAAAGAAAAAGAATTATGATCAATTTGGCTCTGCTGATGGACCTTCTTTTGGTGGAAGTGGATTTGGTGGATATGGTACATCTGGATTCTCTGGGTTTTCTGGAGATTTTGGAGATGTTGATTTAGGCGATATTTTTTCATCATTTTTCGGTGGTGGATTTGGAGGAAGAACGTCATCAAGAACTTCTAATCCTAATGCACCAAGAAAGGGAAATGATTTAGAAGCTAATATCACAATATCTTTTGAAGAAGCTTTTAAAGGTGTTACAAAAGAATTTAAAATTAGCAAAAATGTGAAATGTGAAGATTGTGATGGAAAAGGTGCTAAAAAAGGCACTAGTGTTGATACTTGTCCAAATTGCCATGGAACTGGTAAAGTTTCTACAACACAAAGAATTGGAGGATTTGGAGCATTCCAAACTGTTCATGATTGTGAAAAATGTAGAGGAACGGGTAAAATTATTAAAGAACCATGTGAAAAATGTGGTGGTAAGGGAGAGTATAGAAAAACTGTTAGTATTAGTGTAACAATACCGGCAGGTGTTGATAATGGACAATCTTTAATTTTGAGAGGTAAGGGTGAACCTGGAAAAAATGGAGGCCCTGATGGAGATATTTACTTAAATGTTAAGGTTAAAAACACTACACCGTTTGAAAGAGAAGGGGATAATGTTAGATTAACAGTGCCTATTACAATTACTCAAGCTACACTTGGAGGAACATTAAAAATACCTACAGTGGATGGAAGTAATATTGATTATGAAATTAATCCTGGAACCCAATCTGGAGATGAGTTTGTTTTAAGAGGAAAAGGTTTTAGTGGAATTCATTCTAAACTTCCTGGTGATTTAATTTTTAATGTACAAGTTCAAACACCTAAGAAGTTAACTAAAGAACAGAGAGAATTATTTGAATCTTTAGCGAAGACTATGAACGAGCAACCACCAATAAAGAAAAAGAGTTTTTGGGATAAATTATAAAGTTAATAAAGATGAACCTAGTATGTTGACGAAAAGTTTAACACAAAGGTTCATCTTTTTTTATATTATTTTGCAATTTATGTTTTATGTCATTTTTTTCACATTTTTTTGATTTTATTGACTAGTAGAAATACTAATGATATGATTTTATTGATAATTAACAAATGAAAATTGGAGGAAAAATGAGAAAGAAAATATTGGCATGTATTTTAATAATGATTATTGTATTTGTCGGAATTGATATGTTTGTAATAAATTCATCAGTATTGGCTGATTCTCATAGATTTGATTATAATGGTGAATTAAATGAAGGAAAGTATCCTGGATTGAAAGCTAAACTTGATGCTATAAAAAGAGAAAGGCCTGGTTGGAAAATAAGAATAATGGAGACTGGTCTTGACTGGAATGAAGTTATTAGAAGAGAGGGCGATGGGGTTGGTAGATCACCTCGTTCTTTAGTGCAAGGAAAATATGGTGAATGGATTGTTAGTAATCAAACATATGATAATGGATCTTGGAGAGCTGCTTCTGATAAGGCGATATCATATGTGATGGATCCTAGAAATTGGCTTAATCCGAATAATTCATCTATTTTGCAATTCATGCAATTATCATATTTTGAAGTAACAGATGAAAATGTAAAAACAGCATTAAAAGATACTTTTTTTGATAATATGGAGAATGCTAAAATAATTAATAATGTTTCTAGGGACTATAATATAAATGTATTTTTTGTTGTAGCAAGAATTATTCAAGAACAGGGATATAAGGGTAGTGCTACATGGAAAATGGATTCTGATGGTAAGTCATATTATAATCCTTTTAATATTAATGCAAGCGGAAATGGTGTTTCTGAAATTATTAAAAATGCTTTACAAAGAGCTAAGGACAAAGGTTGGGATACTTTTGAAAAAGGTCTTAGAGGTGGCATTGAAAAAATTGGTACAGATTATATTAATGAAAAGCAGGATACTTTATATTTGCAAAAATTTGATGTTGAATCAAAAGGTGGTTTATATAGTCATCAATATATGCAAAATATTGATGCACCTAGAACAGAAGCAAGTATATTAAAAAGTAAAATGGATAAAATTAATGGAGTTTTGAACAATAATGTTGTATTGTTAATTCCTGTTTATAATAATATGCCTTCAACTCCTGCTGCTGAGCCAAATGGTAATATTGATATTGGACCAATTAATATTCAATTGAAACCTGGACATACTAAATGGCGTGTAAGAGAAGATACTGATGAAAATTCTAGAATTATTACGGAAGTTCAAAATAGTGATACTATTGTTTTATCAGTAATGAGAACGACTAGTGGATGGCATAGAGTTATATTAACTAATGGGATAGTGGGATATATTAAATTTAAAAATGATTCATGGCAACAAGTTAATGATGTAATAAATACTAATGAAGTAATGACTGTTAATGCTGATGATGTAGCATTAAGGGCGGGACCTGGAACAAAAGAAATAGTAATAATGAGATTGAACAAAAATTCAATTGTTACAAGAGTTGATAATACTGGTAGATATAATATGAATGGTTATATTTGGGATAGAGTTGAATTATCAAATGGTAAAAAGGGTTTTATTGCTAGAAATTTCTTAGAAGATACTAAGAAGGCTAATAATATATATAGAGTTAAAGTTAAAGATTATTTAATTATGAGGGATGCTCCTAATGGAAATGATATTCGTCATTTGGAGAATGGTGTATTAGTAACTGTTCTGGAAAGAGGAAATGAAAAAGTAAATGGATACTTTAGAGATAAAGTTGTTACAGCTGAAGGAGCAGTTGGATATGTTGCGAGAGATTATTTAGAAAGTGTTAATGGAGCTAATAAAGAAGAACCTAAAAATGAACCTAAACCAAATAATGAACAGGTAAAACCAGAGATTAATAAAAATTTAATAGCTGACAAAGATGATAATAAAAAAATAATAAGAGTTTCTCCTGATGCAAAGGCAGATGATTTAAGAAAGAAATATAATAGTGTTAAGGATATCTCTAACAATGATTTAGGTACAGGAACTACTGTTAAAATTGATAATAAAGAATATAAGATTATTAAAGCAGGTGATGTTAATGGTGATGGACGAGTAACAGCAAAGGATGCTACTCAAATATTAAAAAATGGTGTGAATTTAATTGAATTTAATAATGAACAAAATATTGCAGCAGATGTTAATCATGATGGAAGATCAACAGCCAAAGATGCTACTTTAGTTTTAAAGCATGTTGTTCAATTAATTCAAATTCAATATTAGAATAGAGGTGTATATGAGTAAAAAAAGTAAAATAATTATTGGTGTAATAATTATATTTTTATTAGGATTAATTAATTCAAATTATATATATGGTAGAGTTTCAAGTACTGATCATAATAATGTTGAACCAGGTAGTAGTATTACTATTGTTGTTAAATCAATAGCTCCTACTGAAGATGCAACTGTTAATCTTATAGATAAGGGGGGATTAGATTTAATAGACGTACAAGGTGGAAGTTTTGCTAATAAAGAATCAGGAAAAGTAACAAAAACACTGGGTGGCTCAACTTTTACTGGTGAAATAGGAAGATATATTTTTAAAATACCAAATGGATACGGAAAAAAATATAATGTTAAATTTTCAGTGGAAAGTGATGCAGGAATAGAGTCAACGACAGCTGTTATTAAAACTAAAGAAGAACTGAAGAAGGAAGAAACTAAAAAATCTTCTGAGGAAGTAAGTAAGAAAGAAGTTAATAAATCAAATAAAATTGCTGTTGAAAAAGCAGTTGATACAACTAAATCAAACAAATCTTCAAATAATTATTTGAAAAATATTTCAACAAGTTTAGGTACATTATCACCTGCGTTTAATAGAAGTCAAACATCATATATATTATCATTCCCATATGATTTTGATTATAAGACACTTGAAAAAATATCTATAAATGCTGTTAAAGAAGATACTAAGGAAAAAGTTGAAGGTACTGGAGTAAAAGAAGTTAAAATTGGTACTAATGTTTATAATCTTCTAGTTACAGCAGAAAATGGAGAAACAAGAACATATGTAATTAAATTGATTAAACCAGAAATCTCAGAAGATAAAAATATGAGATTGGCAACATTAAAATTAACATATATAGATGGAAGCGGAAAATCAGTTGAATTGCCACTTGATAAAACATTTAATGCAGAAACATTTGAATATTCTTTAAATGCTGAAAGTACAGTGAAATCAATAAAAATTGATACAACTTTACCGAAAGGTTCTGAAGGAATAAAAGTTTCTGTTTCTGGAAATGAAGATTTACAAGATGGTGAAAATGTAATTACCATTACTTTGGTTAATGAAAATGATGATACGGAAAAACCTAAAAAAACAATTTATACAGTCAAAGTTAATAGGGCTGCAGCAGTAACAGCGGAAACAGCCATTATGGAACCTGCTGAAAAAACACCGGAAAAGAAAGTAAATATTAAATTGATTATTGGTATTATTTTAGGAATTATCTTATTATTAATAATAATTTTAATCATTTTATTAATTATTAGTAAAAAGCAATCTAAAGATAATGAGCCTGATGATTATGGATTTATTTCTAAAGATGATGAGAGTTATGATCATGATGATTATGAAGCAGATAGCGAAGATGAATATGATATGAATTATAATGAAAATCCTAATCAAGAAAATTTTGATAATGGATACATTCCTGATGAAGGATTTGTGAAAAATGAAGATATTGAAAAAGCTAAAATTTTGGGTGGTTATGAATCAAAGATTTTAAATTCTGATTTTGATGAAACGCCTGAGTTTGATGAAGAAATTACATCATCTTTAAATGATGAAAAAAAGAATAATGGACGTCAAAAAGGAAAAAGATATTTATAATGAATGGGGCTCTAAAAAGAGCCTCTTATTTTTTGTTATTTAATATATGGAAAATCTGTGATTTTATTATAATATTAAGATTTTAAAGTGTTAAAAACTTTACAAATCGAGCATTTAAAGATAAAATATAGGTGTATAAATGGAGGAAATATGGACATTAATTTAATTGATAATAAAGAAGAAAAAATAGAATTAGCAAAAAAAGTTTTGGGGTTTGTTAAAGACGGACAAACTATTGGTTTTGGATCGGGTTCTACTTCTTATTTGACAGGTATTGAGATAGGTAAATTGGTTAAGGAAAAGGGAATTAAGATTACAGCGGTTACTACATCTTCATATATGTTTGAATTATGCAAAGAATATGGAATAGAGACAGCTGAGTTACATTATAAAAGTATTGACTGGTCTTTTGATGGAGCTGACGAAGTTGATTGGAATAATAATATGATTAAGGGAATGGGTGCTGCAATGTTTAAAGAAAAGCTTAATATCCTTAATTCTAAGAAAACATATATTTTAATTGATAATTCTAAATTTGTTAATTTTTTAGGAGAAAATCATCCTATTCCAGTTGAAGTATTTCCTACATCTGAAGAATATGTTAGTGAAAAGTTAAGAGAGCTAGGAGCAGTAGATATTGCATTTAGAGGTTCTACGGAAAATGAAAATTCAATTTTGGATGTTAGATTTGATAAAATTGATGTATCTTTAGAAAAAAAGATAAAGGCTATTACGGGTGTAATAGAATCTGGATTATTTATTGGTTATGATGTTGAAATAATTCATAGATAGGAGACACTGTGAAAAAAATATTATTTGCAGCATATTCATTTGATGTTGGTGGAATTGAGACTGCATTGATTAATTTGTTGAAAGAAATATGTAATGATTACGAAATTACTCTTGTACTTGAAAAAAAAGATGGAATTTTTTTAAAAGAGTTGCCAGAAAATATTAAGGTTATTGAATATAAGAAATCAAGTAGTTCGATTGCTTTACTTAGAAAAGTACAGAATTTTTTTAAACAAGTGATGTTTAAATTTAAGTATAAAAACAAATTTGATTACTCTGTATGTTATGCAACTTATAGTTTTCCTTGTTCTTTTGTAGCTAGAGTTGCGAGTAAAAATCCTATATTGTTTGTACATAATGATTATATGAGTTTTTACAATAATGATGTTAAGCAGTATAAGGAGTTCTTTTATAATTTACAAGTTTTTGAATATCAAAAAATAATATTTGTATCAAGTTATGACAAAGCTGTTTTTGATATAAAGCTTCATGAGTTTTCTAATAGAACAATATTTATTAATAATTTAATTGATTATAAAAAAATAATTGATAAATCAAATGAAGATGTTGAAGATTTTAAAGAGGGTAAGGAGGTTACTTTTGTTAATATTGGTAGACATGACGAAAAACAAAAAAAGCTTAGTCGTATTATAGCTGCTACTAAAAAATTAAATAGGGAAAAGTATAAATTTAGAGTTATTTTTATTGGTGATGGAATTGATGATGAAGAATATTTTAAGCAAGCAAATGGTGTTAAGAATATTGAGTTTTTGGGATTAAAAAAGAATCCATACCCATATTTAAAAAAAGCAGATTGTTTGCTTATGTCATCACAATTTGAAGGTTATCCAGTAGTGTTTGTTGAATCGATGATTTTAAATAAACCAATTGTTACTACTTTAGTATCAGACGCTAATAAGGATGTTAAAAATAAATTTGGAATTGTTATAGAAAATTCGCTTGAGGGTGTTTATATTGGCATGAAAAAGTTTTTGGATGAAGGTTTTGAAATTAAGGAAAGGTTTAATCCTGAGAAGTTTAATAAAGATATAATAGAGAAAATAAAAAAATTGTTTAGTTAATTTAGGAGAAAAGATGATTAGTTTTATTGTACCGGCATATAATGCTGAAAAGACAATAGATAAATGCTTAAATTCTATATTTGAATTGGATAAATGTAGTTTGGACTATGAGGTTATTGTAATTAATGATGCTTCTAAGGATTCAACTCATGAACATATTATAAAATATAATGAAAAGGATAATTTTATTTATATTAATAGTGATAAAAATCAAGGTATTTCGGCTGCGAGAAATAAAGCTGTTAAAAGTGCAAGTGGCGAATATTTGATATTTGTTGATTCTGATGATTATCTTCAAAGCTCATTACTTTGTGATATTGAACAATATGTTATACAAGGTGTGGAATTAATAAAATGGAATGCGCTTATTACTGAAGAAAATTATAACTATCTAAAAAATGATTTGGATTTAGCGGGGTTATATCCGGAATTGGTAAAATTTGATATTTGCAATGGTTCTGAAGCTTTTAATAATTTATTTGGAAAAGATCATTTGTTATCATGTGTTTGGTGTTATGCAATTAAAAAGAAAATTTTTGAAAGATTTCCAGAAGGTAGATATCATGAAGATTATGCAAAAATGATTTTAATGATTCTTAAGGCTAAAACTGTGGTATCTATTGGTAAATATGAATATAATTATGTGATGTCAAATAATAGCATTATGAGAAATAAATCAATCGAGAAGATGGAAAAGAAAATGATTGATATTTTATTTAATTTTGATAATTTGATTGAAAAAATAGATAAATTAGAGATTGATCAATTTACAAGGGAAAATGCTTATATGTATGTGATGTACTCGTTGGTTGTTGTTGAACATGATTTATGTCATAGTTTGAAAAAGATTTTTCATAAAGAATTGAGAAAAAGAAAAGTTTATAAATATATTGTAGTTAGAAATTTTAAATCATTTTTAAAGAAAATATTGTTTTTTATAAAATATTAGAGAGGTATGTATGGCTGAAATTAGTGTAATTGTTCCTATTTATAATGTCCAAAAATATTTAAGAAAATGTTTAAATTCCTTGGTTAAACAAACTTTTAAAGATATTGAAATTATTGCAGTTAATGATGGTTCAAAAGATGATTCAGAAGAAATATTAAAAGAATATGCTGAAAAATTCGATAATTTTTTTTATTACAATAAGGAAAATGGTGGATTGTCGGATGCTAGAAATTTTGGTTTGAAACATGCTAATGGTAGATATGTTGCTTTTGTTGATTCTGATGACTATGTTGATCGTACAATGTATGAAAAAATGTATAATAAAGCGTTGGAAAATAATTATGATTATGTCGAATGTGATTTTTATTGGGTTTATCCAAATAAAAATAGTTTGGATAAGGGTATGAGATATAAGAATAAAAGTGAGATGCTTTTATATGGTAGAGTTGTTGCTTGGAATAAATTAATAAAGAGAGATGTAATTACAGAATTATTTCCAAAGGGATTATATTTTGAGGATATTGAATTTTTTTATAAATTGATTCCTAATATAAATAATTTTGCATTTGTTGATGAACCATTGGTTTATTATGTGCAGAGAGAAAATTCACAATCAAAGGAACAAAGTTATAAAACAGCTCAGATTTTCAATATATTTGACAATGTTTTTGATTATTATCGCAAACATAAAATATATGATAAATATCGTAGAGAACTGGAATATTCTTATGCAAGAATTTTACTTTGTAGTTCTTTAAAGAGAATGTGTAAAATTAAAGATGATGTTGCAAGAAATAGATTGTGCTATGAAACATGGACAAACTTAAATACAAAATTCCCTGATTGGAAAAAGAATAAATTATTAAAAGCTAATAATGTAAAAAATTTATATATGAGAACAGTTAATAATAGAACATTTAAATTTTATTGTAATTTGTTTAAAAAATTATAAGGAGATAATTATTTGAAAAAATTGTTATTTGGAATAACCAGTTTAACAATTGGTGGTGCTGAAAGAGTTTTGGTTGATTTATGTAATAGATTAGTTGAAGAAGATTATGATATTACTATATTTTCAATATATGGTGGTGGTATTCTGGAAAATGAACTTGATCCTAGAATTAACGTAATTAATTTATATGAAAAACCTTTTAAAGAATATAATAAAATTCAAATATTAATGAAATCGTTTAGACTATTGTTTTTTTATAAAATAAAAGGGAATTATGATGTTGCAATATCTTTTTTGGAAGGGCCAATAGTTAGATTGTTTTCTAAAATAAAAGGAATGAAGAAAATTTCTTGGATACATGTTGATATTTCTAAGATATATGGAACAGGTATTAAAGCTAAGATTAAACAGATTGTTGATAAAAATTTCTATAGTAAATATGATAATTTGGTATTTGTTAGTGAAGAAAACAAAAAGGATTTTGAAGATATATATGGTAAGCAAAAAAATTCTTTGGTAATAAGAAATTATTTGGATTATAATAAGATAATTTTTAAGAGTAATCTTGAGGAAGACTTGCCATATGATAATAAGACTATTAATTTAGTTATGGTTTCAAGATTAACTTTTCAAAAAGGAATTGATAGATTTATTAAGATTTATCATAAATTGGAGAGGAGTGGAGTTCATTCAAATGTTTATATAGTTGGTGATGGACCTCTTAGATTTGAGCTTCAAAAACAAATTGATGCTTTGGGAGAAACGGTTAATTTTATGCTTTTAGGTGAAAAGACAAATCCTTATCCATATATTAAGAATGCTGATATATTTTGTTTGTTGTCATATTTTGAAGGTTATGGTATGGTTGTTGAAGAAGCGAAGATACTGAATAAAAAAATTATTATTACTGATACTGCAGCTAGGGAAAGTTTTGGTGATTATGCAAATGGAATGATTGTTCCTAATACTGAAAAAGGTATATTTGATGGACTTTCAAAAATGATTAAGGAGTTGGGGATGATTGATGAAGTAAAATCGACTAATTCTCAAAGTTTTGAAGAATACTATGATGATATTATAAGGGATATTAAAATTTTATTTAATGGGGAGTTTTAGATGAAAGTTTCTGTGTTAACAGCTACGTATAACCGATGTGAAGATATTGAAAAGTTATATAATAGTTTAGTAGTTAATAAAAATTCTGGAGTTGAGTTTGAATGGTTGATTATGGACGATGGTTCAACGGATAAAACTAAATTGGTTGTTGAGGGGTTTTTGAAACAAGGAATAATTGATGTTAAATATTTCACTCAACATAATATGGGAAAAATGGTTGCTACAAACAATTTAATGTCTGAAGTTACTGGAGATATATGTTTTACATGCGACTCTGATGACTATTTAACTGTTGAAGCAATGGATATAATTAGAAAGCATTCTAAAATATTGCTAGAAGATGATGGCTTATATGCTTTATGCTTTTTGAAAAAAAATGAAAGAGGAAATATAAGTGGTAGAAAGTTTCCTGAAAATTTTATGAGAACGGATATGTTTAGTTTATATTTTAGAGAAAATATGACTGGTGAAAAATGTTTGGTTTTTAAAACAGCGGTAAGAAAAAAATATCATCATGAAATAGAGTGTGATGAAAAGTTTATTACAGAATCTAGAATGTATAATAAAATGGATTTGGATTATGATATCCTTTGCATTAATGAAGTATTAGAAATAGGTGATTATAAAAAAGATGGATATACTAAAAACTATCTAGAGTATTTTAGAAAAGCACCAAATGGCTATTATGAATATTTTAGAGAATTGTTGGAGCTTGATTTAACTGGAGTTTCATTTAAGAAAAAAATGTATATTTATAAGCATTATATTTTGTTTGCTGTTTTGGCAAATAGAAAGCATGCGATTTCGAGAGTTTTAGGTTTTAGAAATAAATTAATAATTGCATTATTATGGATTCCTGGAAAGATTAAGACAAAGAAACAATTTAAAATTAAGAATATGGAGAAAAAAGAAAATGGAAAAGCAAAAAGATAGTGTTGATAGGATTATGGTTAATAATGTATCAAAAATATTTTATGTTTTTATGGATAAAGCAAATTCATTAAAAGAAAAAATGTTATTTTGGAAAAGAAATAGTAGAGAGACACGTGAAGTTTTAAAAGATGTTAGCTTGACTATAAAAAATGGTGAAGCAGTTGCTTTGATTGGTGTTAATGGTAGTGGTAAATCAACATTATTGAAACTTATGACAAAAATCATATATCCTACGAAGGGTGAAATTATTACAAATGGTAAGTTAACTTCATTACTTGAACTTGGTGCTGGATTTCATCCGGATTTTTCAGGTAGGGAAAATATTTATTTTAATGCTTCTATTTTTGGTTTAACTAAAAAACAAATTGATTCAAGATTGGAAGAAATTATTGAATTTTCAGAATTAAGAGATTTTATAGATAATCCAGTTAGAACTTATTCTTCTGGTATGTTTATGAGACTTGCTTTTGCAGTTGCTATTAATGTTGATGCAGATATTTTACTTGTTGATGAAATTTTATCGGTTGGTGATCAACATTTTCAAGAAAAGTGTTTAAATAAAATGAAAGAACTTAAGGCAAAGGGAAAAACAATGGTTTTTGTCACTCACTCACTTGGATCTGCAAGAGAACTTTGTGATAGAGCTGTATGGCTTAACAAGGGGCGTATTCAACTTGATGGTGATGTTAATGAAGTTATTGATGAATATTTGAAAGAGACTACTTAGTGAGGTATTTGAATGAAAGTTTTTAAAGATTTATATAATTATAGAGAGTTACTTAAAACGAGTATAAAAAAAGATATTGGCGGAAAGTATAAAAATTCTTTTTTGGGTGTTTTATGGTCTTTTATTAATCCATTATTACAGATTTTAGTATATGCTTTAATATTCCCATTGGTTATGAAAAATGGTGGATCATATAAGGATTATACTGTTTTTATGGTGTGTGGTTTGATTCCATGGGCATATTTTACTACTGTTATTAATAGGGCGTCATTTATTATGATTGAAAATGGAAATATTCTTAAAAAAGTTTATTTTCCTAGATCAATATTACCTTTGTCATTGGTTACAAGTGAAACAATTAATTTTTTAGTTTCTTGTATTATTATTTTAGCATTTATAGTAATTAAAGGTTTTGGCATTAGTAAATTTATTTTATTTTTCCCATTAGTGCTTTTAATACAATATGTTTTACTACTTGGAATTGCTTTGATTTTCTCAGCAGTTACAGTATATATGAGGGATATTCAACATTTTATAGGTGTTGTTTTGCAATTATTGTTTTATGCTACACCAATTGTTTATTCAATTGATACTATTCCAGAGGGATTTAGATGGATTTTGAAATGGAATCCAATGACTTATATTATTGAGGGATATAGGGCTATTTTTTATAATCAGACAATGCCTGATTTAAAAGCACTTGGTATCTTAGGAGTTATTTCAATTGTAATTTTAATTGTGGGATATTTATTATTTAACAAGTTACAAAAACGTTTTGCTGAAGAATTATAATTTTAGATTGGAGAGTTATGAATAATTTTAATTATGAATTACAGCCTGGTAAAGAATTAAAACCATTTAATTTTGAAAAGAAATATGAACCGATTATTTCAATAGTAATGCCATTTTATAATGAGAAAGATCATATTGAACAAACAGTTAATTCGGTTTTAAATCAAACTTTTCCAGCTTGGGAATTAATTATCGTTGATGATGGATCGACTGATGAAGAAGCTTTAAAAGGCCTTGAGAAAATAGCTAAAAAAGATGAAAGAATTTATGTTTATCATAAAGAAAATTCTGGTCCTGCTGATACACGTGATTTTGCAGTTAGTAAATCTAGTGAATCTGCTAAATATATTTGTACACTTGATTCTGATGATTTAATTGATAAAACTTATTTGGAAATAGCGTATTTTACACTTGAGACAAATCCGAAAGCAACTTGGGCATATACTGATTCAATAGGGTTTGGAAGTCTAGACTATACTTGGAATAAAGGATTTAGCTCTAATAAATTGAAAAAAGTCAATGAATTGACTGTTAATGCAGTAATTAAGAAAGAAGATTTTTTAGCTGTTGGTGGATATGGATTAAAGGAAAAGAAGATTTTTGAAGATTGGAATTTATGGCTTAAATTTATTGCTGATAAAAAATATCCGGTGCATAATAGTTATTATGGTTTTTGGTATAGACGTAATGAATACTCAGAACTTTCAGCTTCTGTTAATACAAATAAAAAACGTGCTATGGAGATTATCCATGATACTTGCAAAACAATTAAAGGTACTGTAGAAGCAAAAGAATATCCTGATTATAATTATAATTGGAATTATATTGTTGATCAATTTAAATTTAAAACTGATTTTAGAGAAGAGAATAGTGGGAAAATTAATGTTTTGATGATTATTCCATGGATGACTACGGGTGGCGCTGATAAATTTAATTTGGATTTAGTTAATAAACTTGACCATGATAGATTTAATTTTACAATTGTTACTACTGAACCTGGAGTAAACAATTATAAACAACTATATAGTGAAGATACTGTTATATATGAATTACCGGCTTTTCTTGATATGAAGAATTGGCCTGCTTTTATAAATTATTTGATGAATAAGAGAAATATTAATTTTGTATTTGCTACAAACAGTGAGTTTGGTTATTCTACATTACCCTACATAAAATCTAATTATCCTGAGATTCCTATTATTGATTATGTTCATATGGAAGAATGGTATAATAGAAATGGTGGATATTCTAGGGATAGTAGTGCAGTTGAATCGGTTATTGATAAAACATTAACATGTAATGGTAATACAACTAAGATATTTGTTGATCATTTTAAGAGAAATCCAAATAGTGTTGAGACAGTTTATATTGGAGTTGATGAAAATAAATATGATCCTGAAAAATATAATTACGAAGAACAAAGAGCAATTTTTGGATTAAGTAAAAAATATGTTATTGGATTTATTTGTAGAATTTCAGAACAAAAAAGACCATTGTTATTATTGGAAATTATTAAAAAATTAAAAGAAAATAGAAATGATTTTGAATTTTTAATTGCTGGTGATGGAAATTTATTGGAGAAAATGAAATCTAAAGCTAATTCAATGGGATTGAAGGAAAATATTAAATTTATTGGAAATGTGCTAGATACAGCACCTGTTTACAGTGCATCTGATTTGACAATTAATTGTTCGATTAAAGAGGGGTTGGCTTTAACATCTTATGAATCATTATCAATGGGAGTTCCTGTTATTTCAAGTGATGTTGGTGGACAAAAAGAACTTATTAATGATGAAGTTGGTATTATAGTTCCACTACATCAGGATGAGGAAGATATTAGAGAATTTAAATATTCTGATGAAGAAATAATGGAATATGTTAATGGTATTAATAAAATTCTTGATAATTTGGATGAATATAAAGCTAATTGTCGAAAGAGAATTTTAGATGGTTTTACTATTAATCAAATGGTTGTTAGGATGAATGATATTATTGAAGAAATTTATAACAATCCTAGTGAAATAGTAATTAAAAATGGAAGAGGTCTTTCTAATAATAAATCAATTTGTAAAGAGTTGATTACTAGATATATTTTAAGTGCTGAAGAAAAATACTTATGGGAATGCCAGGAATATAATAGATATTTTGGTATTGTGAGATATAATTATAAATTTGAATTATTTAAAGAAAAAATGTGGAGAAGTTCACTATATAGAGGATTTGTTAGAATTCTTCAAAAAATCGGTATTATGAAAGCATTGAAAAGAATGATGGGTGATTATTAAAATGGGAGATAAAATTAAGAAGATTTTTCTAGATAAAAATTTATATATTTATGGATTAATCACAATTGTGTTTTTTGGGATTTTATCTAAATTAGAGTTTGCAACAGATTCTTATGTTGTATTTATGCAACCTACTAAGCAATATATGTTATGGTTTTTGAAATCTGGAAGATTGATTTCAGCTTGTTTTTTAGGTGCATGCAGATTATTGAACTTAGGAACACCTTTTAGAATGTATACATTTTCTTTTATTATTGCGATTATTAGCACAATTGCAGCAATGTATTTATTACATAATATTATAAAAGAAGAGATAAAAAATAAGTTTATGGGGTTTATAATTCCAGTATTAATTGTGGTTAATATTTTTTCTATAGAATTGTATTTATTTATGGAAAAAGGAATTATGATGTTTTCGATATTACTTGAAATATTAGCAGTTTATTGGTTGAAAAAATCATTTGAGAAGGATAGAAGATTTTTATTATTATCTGGGTTAATGATGTTGCTGGCTAATTTTTCATATCAAGGAACGGTTGGATTATTTGTCGTAATTTCGGCAATATATGTTATAAAGTATTCTAAAAATATCAAGGATTTTTTATTAAACAATGTATTACTTGGAATTGTTTATGTTGTGCCGGCTTTAGTTAATTATGGAATTGTAAAAATCTTTTTTCATAATGCTAGAGTATCCGGTGGAATTAATATAATTAAATCAATTTCTAGAATTTTAGAATTATCAAAATCTATGATGATAGAAACTTATGGAATGCTTCCTAAGTATATGTTTATTGGAATATTGGTATTATTGATTTGTTTGATTGTAATTGCAGCAATTATGAATAAGAAGAAAGTTATTGTTTTATCAATGTTGTATGTAATTGTTATTACATACCTTGCAGCTGTTGCACCACAAATAATGCAAAGTACTGATGCAATTGGATTTGCAGCAAGGAACACTTATCCGTTTGCAGCAATTATTGGAGCTTTATTACTTTTGATATATTTATCTGATATTAATGTTAATAGACATATTCAATATTGCTTTATTGTAATGATTATAATTTTAATGGCTTTTCAATATCGTAGCTTTACAGCGTTTGAGAGGGATAGATATATTGTTAATTATATGGATGAACAATTTGCTAGAATTGTAAGAGATAAACTTAATAAGTATGAAAGTGAAAATAAAATAGAAGTTAAACGAGTTGGTTTTGTTACAAAAGGAACTGGTGCTTCATATTCATATCCGGATATTAGAATTAGTGGTGACATGAATTTAAAAGCTAATTTTCCGGAATGGGCAAGGGAATATTTTATTCAGTATGCAATTGGTAGAAAATTTGAAATGATTAATATAGATAAGTCTGAATATTCTAAATATTTTGCTGATGATAGTGATAATTATTTTAAAGATTCACATGTAATGTTTGATAAAGATGCTATGTATTTATATATTTATTAGAATTGGAAAGGAGGATTATGAAAAAGATTTCTGTAGTGATACCAATGTATTATGAAGAAGAAGTAGTAGAGGTTTGTTATGAAAGAGTGATTAGTAATCTTAAAAAGCTATCTGATAGATATGATTATGAAATTATATTTATTAATGATGGTTCTAAGGATGGAACATTGGAAATATTGAAAAAAATTGCTGATAATGATGAAAAAGTTAAAATTATTTCTTTTTCTAGAAATTTTGGTCATCAAGCTGCTGTTACTGCTGGAATTAGGAAAGCTTTGGGCGATGCAGTAATTATTATGGATGCTGATTTACAAGATCCTCCGGAATTATTTGAAGGTATGATTGAAAAATGGAAAGCTGGATATGATGTTGTTTATGGGCAGAGAAAAACTAGAAAGGGTGAATCTGTTTTTAAACTTTTGACTGCTAAAATGTTTTATAGTACTTTAAATAAATTATCTGAAATTGAAATTCCTAAAAATACGGGTGATTTTAGACTTGTTGATAGAAAAGTAATTGATGTTATTGTAAGTCTTCCTGAACATAATAAATTTTTAAGAGGTTTGTTTAGTTGGGTTGGTTTCAATCAATATGCTTATGAATATGATAGAGCTAATAGATTGGCTGGGAAAACTAAATATCCATTAAAAAAAATGTTTAAGCTTGCTACTGATGGGATTTTAAGTTTTTCAGCTAAGCCACTTAAGGTTGTGGGGGCAATTGGATTTTTTTCAGTAATGGTTTCAATTGTAATATTGATTTATTCAATTGTTTCATATTTATTTAAACTTAATGATTTAACATCTGGTTGGACATCAATTATGTGTACAATGACATTTATAGGTGGTATGATTCTTATTTCTCTTTGGATGATTGGTGAGTATATTGCTAGGATTTATGAAGAGAGTTTGGGTAGACCAGAATATATTATAGATGAATTAATAAATTTCAAAGGAGAAGAAAATGAAAAAAATTAGTATAATAATTCCTGCATATAATGAGGAAGAAGCTTTACCAGCATTAATGAAGCGTATTACTAAGTTTGCTGATAAGACTAAAGATTATGATTTTGAGTTTTTATTTGTTAATGATGGATCTAAAGATAGAACGATTGAGATAATTAAGGAATATCGTGAAAAAGATAAAAGAGTTTGTTATGTTGATTTTGCTAGAAATTTTGGCAAAGAAACTGCAATGAAAGCGGGTATTGATTATGCTACAGGTGATGCAGTAGTGTTTTTAGATGCAGATTTACAGGATCCACCTGAGGTTATTACAGAAATGATTAAATATTGGGAAGAGGGCTATGATGATGTTTATGCTCAACGTAATAGCAGAAAAGGTGAAACATGGATGAAGAAATTTACTTCTAAAATGTATTACAAAGTTCTTCAAAAATTGACTAATGTTCCAATTCAAAAGGATACTGGGGATTTTCGATTGCTTGATAGAAGATGTGTTAATGCTCTTAAGGTAATGAGTGAGTCTCAAAGAAATTCTAAGAGTATGTTTAGTTGGATTGGATATAAAAAGAAAGCTATCTTCTATGATAGGGATCCTAGAGTTGCGGGTAAAACAAAGTGGAATTATTCTAAATTGATTAACCTTGCAATTGATGGTATTACATCTTTTACTACTTCACCACTTAGAATTGCCACATTTATTGCAATACCAACATTTTTAGCATTATTTATATATTTTATATATGTTATTGCTAAGACATTTGTTGTACATCAACCAATTCAAGCTTTTCAAGCTACAATTTTGTTGATTTTATTCTTTTCAGGAATTCAAATTATGTTGTTTGGAATTGTGGGAGAATATTTGGGTAGAATATTTAATGAAACTAAAAATAGACCATTGTATTTAGTTAATGAGTATAATGGGGAAAAAGAGAATAATGAAAAACTTTTATCAAAGGATAAGTAATTTTATTGAATTTAATTATAAAATTATTTTTATAA
>ERZ773099.1384-NODE-1384-length-17964-cov-5.636161_pt1 | contig 17964 bp, 1 predicted proteins | sample MGYA00511120_ERZ773099 | MGnify/ENA primary metagenome ERZ773099 (study PRJEB29015, sample SAMEA2738012) | human oral metagenome | biome: human oral; feature: human-associated habitat; material: dental | place: China | collected 2104 ...
CGTCCAGCTTTCAGCCCCTTTCGGAAGACGCATTCGTCCATCTGAAAAGCCCGTCTACGCACAGCTCACCGTCGGATTCCCCCTGCGCAAGGAACTCAATGATGTGAAACATAAGGGCGTCCGGCTTCATTTCAGCCTGAACGCAAATCTCTAGGAATCAGTGATCTCTATCAAGGACGAAAGGAAGAGCTATCATGAGCAGCTATCGGAAACTCGCAAAGAAACAGGCGTTGCGCCTGAGCATGGCGATCGTCGCAATGACGGGCGGCATGACCGGTTGGATGGCAACCGCACATGCGGACGGAGAGACGAATATTCAGAAGGCGGACACAGCGAATGCGGGGACGATCACGACGAGCGGCAATGTCTGGACGGTTGTGCCGGATAAGATCGAGGGGGATATAGCGACCAACGCCTTTTCCCACTTTACCCTCAATCAGAACAATATTGCAAATCTGCGCCTCTATAATAGCTCGGCCACGGCGAACAAGCTCGTCAACCTTGTGAATGATCGCATCGACATACGCGGCACGGTCAATGTCCTGAAAAATGCGACAACCATCGGCGGCGATGTATTCTTCCTGTCCCCTTCGGGCATGGCGGTCGGCAGGACGGGCGTCATCAACGCGGGCAGCATTACGGCGCTCACCCCGAGTGTGGAGTGGTTCGACCAACATCTGACCGGCGGGCGGGCAAAGATCAGCGCAAGTGATATGGATGCGCTCAAGGCGGGCGCGATTCCACTGAATGCGGACGGATCCATCGTCATCGACGGCAAGCTGAACACGCAGAGTGGAATCCATCTGCGTGCGCCCGCGATTACGGTTGGATCTGCGCCTGATGCTGCGGCGGCTCTTCAGAGCAAGGCGGATCTGGATTTTACGGATCTCGTCAATATCGGCAGTGTGAGTGCGGGACTTGGAACGCTGACCGCGACGACGGGCACAAAGGGTGACATCGTGCTCCAGGCGGCGGCAAATCAGCTCAACAGCACATCGAACGACGTTGCAAAGCATACGAATCTCGGCAGCGGCAGCAAAAACGAGATCAAGGCGGAACTGACCGTCGGCAAGGCTGCGACAATCACGGGTGATAACAACGTCACCCTGTCTTCGTATGCCGAGCATGCGGCAGATGAGAACAAGGCTTTTGGCGACACGTCCTCGAATACATCCGCGAAGCTCCTCGGTCAGATCGTCAAGGCCACGGCGCATGCCACGGTGAACGGCAAGGTTACGGCAGACGGCCGGCTTTCCGTCACGGCAGAAGCGAAGAATATCTTTTCCAAGGAAACGGCATTGGAGAAATCCGGAAGTCCTTTCGATTTGAACAAGTTGGTCGAGAAGAGTGGGACATCCGCGAGCGGTCCCAATATTTCTCCCGCCTACGCCGTCATGCACAGCGAGGCGAAGGCAAAGATCGGCGCGGATGCCGTCCTCACAGCAAAGGGCGCGGATGAAACAAAGACAGAGAACGGCAAGACTGTTGTCGCGCAGCACGCGCTTACCGTTGCAGCAAATTCGGAGTCTGCGGTGGATGCGGGCGCGACCACGGCAGAGAGCAAGAAAGTCAAATCCGGCAGCACGACCAACAAGATCCCCGCGATGGCGGTCGCCTATGTGCGGGCGCAGAGTGCGGCAGATGTGACCGTGGACGGCAAACTTACGGCGACGACGGGCGGCGTAGATGTCGCGGCACAGTCAACGGAGACGCTGCAGGCTGCTGCCAATGCGGCGACCGAGGAAACGAATGCGGGTGCGGGTACAACGCAGCTGGTGAACCTTGCTGCGCTGATTGCGCGTGGCTCGAATGCGGCACACGTGACGGTCGGTGAGGGTGCCCAGATCACAGCGAAGAAGGATGCGAATGTCCGTGCGGCGGCGAAGAATGCCGTTGAGACATCCGCGAGTGCCAACGGCGAGGAGAACTCTCTGCTGAACGTCGCCGTCAATGTGACGAAGCAGACGAGTGAGGCACGCACACAGGTACGCGGAACGGTCAAGGGAGAAAACGTATCCGTCAGTGCCGTGAATGAGACGACCAAGAACCGCGTGCTTGCGACCACCGCTGTTGCGGAAGAGGACAGCCGGCTTGATAAACTGAAAGGCGAGATCGAGGATGCGAACACGATGGGGGATCTGGCAAACCTCATCAAAAGTCACATCAGTGAGACAGAAGAAGAGAGTGGCATAAAGGAGGAGGGCGGCAAAGCGCCTTCGGCACTGGACAAGCTCGGAGAGCGGTTGGCTCTTGGTGGTGCGGTGAATATCCTCAACGAGACGCAGACGGCGGATGTCATTCTTGCGCCAAAGGCACGTGTTACGGCGGAGAATCTCGCACGTATCACGGCGGAGAGCACCATTAGCGGCACGCGCGTACAGGCGCAGAGTGCGGTTAATGCGACCACCGAGACGGAGGCGCATCTCGACGAAAACGGCAATCCCACGACCGCGAATGCGGGTGCGAATGCAGATAAGACGGGCATGGGCAGCGTTGCCGTCAACGTCGCAAGCATCAAGAATACGGCGCACGTCGCGACACTTTCGTCAGAGGAGGGTGGCACCACCGAGGCGCCGGCGATTACGGGGAAGAACATCCAAATCGCGGCAGATGCCCATTTCCGCTATACGAACGTGCAGGAGATGACCGACGAACTGCTGGAAAGCTGCACGGAACTGAAAACACTCTGCATGGGCAAAGGACTCTCGACCGAGGCCATAACAGATGTCTACGATAAGGCGAAAGCATATCGCGATGCCTGCAAAGACAATCCCGGCTACATCGTATCGAAGGAAGGACTTGCAGCGGCGAAAGAACTTGCCGAGGCGATACATAAGATGAAGCAGTTCATCACCGAGGCAGGGGAAAACGACGCAGGACTGGCGGCGCAGATCAAAAAGATCCTCTTGGGCGCGCTGACTGTAGCCGAGAACGTGCAGGCGTTCGCCGATCCGACGAACTACATGACCTTCCAAGCCTCGGCAAAGTTCGCGGGCAAGGCGGGCGAGTCGCCGGAGGAGAAGCTGAAAAAGCTCGCGGGCGCGGCGGGGGTCAATGTCGCCTCGGTGAACAACAGTGCCGCCGTCCTCATCGGAAAGAACACCACCGTCACGGCGGAGGAAGCATCCGAGATCGGCGCAACCGGCACGAAGCACATGGTCAGCCTTGCGGGTGCGCCCGCATGGCAGAATGGTGCGGATGTCGCACTCGGCGGCAACGTCTCCGTTGTCACGGGAACGACGGCAGCCCATACGATTGTTGCCGAGGGAGCACAGATCAAGGGGAAAAATGTCACACTCACGGCCGTGAACAGGCATGACGGCATCCACCTCGCCATCGGCGGCGGCGAGGGTGGAAAGCTCGCCCTGCAGGGCATGGTGAACTATGTCGGCGGCACATCCGAGGCCGTGACCTCCGTCGATGACGAGGCGAAGATCACGGCGGATGAGGCGGCAAAAATCACAGCGACGAATACGACGAATGTCACGAACATTGCAGGCTCTGCCGTACTCGGTACGGCAGGGGCGGTTGGTGTGTCCGTCGCCGTGAACAACGTCGGGCAGACGAGTATTGCTGCCGTTGCGGATAACGATATGGACGCCGCGCAGACGGGGGACGAGACAGCAGAACAGCGCACCGCGCAGAACGTCCGCCGCGCACAGAAACGCGTGGCAGATGAGCTGACCGCTGCAGGCGTAACGCAGAGTGCACAGGCTTTTGGCACGGTGGCAAAGAAAGAGACGGGCGCGATAGAGGCGCAGAACCTCGACGTCAAGGCAGCGCAGAAGGGCATCGTCAACGCTGTCGCTGCGGCGGGGGGGCTATCCAAGAGCGAACAGCAGGGCGGTGCTGCCGGTGGTGCGCAAGGGAGCACATCGGGCGGCGGACTGAAAGAATTGCTCGGCACGAAGCTGGACAACGTAAAGGGGGAAGTCAGCAAACTGTTCAAGTCCGCCGGCAAGGACATAGCAAAAGCGCAGACCAACACAAAGGAGGGAATGTCCGAAAAGACCAAGAGCGGCGGCGCGGGCACGGCACTCAATGCCGTCGGCACGGGCACGCAGGGGAATACCTTTGCCTATAGCGCGGCGGGCAGTGCTGCCGTCAACATCAGCAAGGCGACCACGGCGGCAGAGATGATCGGCGCGAACGTGACGCTGAAAAAAGCGGCTGCGGCGACGGGAACGAAGAACCTCACCGTCAGCGCAGTGGACTCCTCCTTTACGGGCGCGTGGAGCGGCGCGATGGCGGTCACATGGCAGAGCGGCTCTGAGAGCAAGGCGAACGCCGGACTCGCGGGTGCGCTTGGCATCAATACCGTGAAGCACCGCGACGTTCTTGCGTACATGGCGCAGAATAACATCATCGGTGCGAGCAGCATCGAAAACGCTGCTGTGCAGAAAGGCGCGACCGCTGCCGCAGCACTCGGACTTACCGCCGTCAAAGGCGCGGGATCGGGGACGGGTGTTGCCGTACCACTCTCCTTCACCTATAACGAGGGTGGCTCCGTCACGGCGGCGCGGATGCGGGATAATTTCGTCAATGCAAACACGGACGGCAGTGCGCTTACGGACGCGCAGAAAACGAATATCTCCAATCGCGCCGTCAGCTCGAATACGCAGGTATCGGGCGGTGCGAGTGCCGGTGTCACTGCGGGCAGTCAGAGTGCAAACACGGTGGGCGCAGTCGTCGCCGTGTCCAACCTCAAGAACGATGTGTGTGCGGAGATCACGCAGACGCAGCGCAACACGGGGGCGTTGCGTAACGTCGGGACACTGACGAACGAGGCCGTCTCCGGCATGACCCAGATCGGCGCAGCGATCGGCGTGGGCGCTGCGTCCGGCTCCGGCAGCTCGACGGCGCTGACGGGCAGCTTCGCCATCAACAACTTCGCGAACAAGACGGCGGCGCAGCTCACGAACGTCACACTGACAGCAGACAGCGCAAGCGTCCGTGCGGATGACAAACACGCGGCGAGCGAATACAAGGACTACCTTGAGAAGCGCGGCGTTGCCGCCTCGGGGGACGGCTATCAAAAGGATTTTGCAAAGGGCAAGAGCAACAGCTCTCTGGCGGTAGATAAGAATGGCGATCTGACGGAGAGCCGCGGCAGCACCATCGTCACGGCGGCGGCAAGCATCGCCGCTGCGGTGGGCGGCGGTACGCAGACGGCTGCGGGGCTTGGCGTCGGTGTCGGCGTGATTGAAAATGACTTTACCGCAGGGGTAAAGGGCAGCGATCTGGACATCAAGGGCGCAGACGGGCTTGCCGTCGAGAGCGTCGCCGACACGCGCGCCGTCAATGTGGCGGTCGGTGCGGCGGGCAGCGGCAGCACGGCGGTCGCCGGCTCTGCCTCCGTCATCGTCACGAAGAACAACACATCTGCACTCGTTGAGGACAGCACCATCAAGGCACAGAAGGTGAACGCGAACGCAATCACCAAGACCCTCCTCGTCAACGTCGCGGGGCAGGTCAGCGTCTCCACGGGCGGCGCAGGCGTTGCGGCAGGGCTTGCCGCCGCCGTCAACGTGCTGAACAATAATACGACGGCGGCGCTGCGCGGCGGCAAGCTGGCACTCTCGCAGGACGGCATCGTAAACCTCAACGCGCAGAACATCGGCGGCATCGAGGCACTGACGGCAGGCGTTGCGGCAGGGCCGAACGCGGCGATCAGCGGTGGCGTCTCCGTCAACGTGGGAAAGAACGACACCCGCGCAGAGATCACAGAGCATGAGAAGGAGAACGAGCAGAAGGACGGCGCTGAGATCAGCGGGGCAAAATCTGTCACCGTGGCAACGCTCGACAAGACGCGGCAGGATGCCGCCGTCGGCGGAATAGCCGCCTCTACGCAGGGCGGCGCGGTGGGCGGCTCCATCGCCTACAACGGACTGCAGGAACAGAAGAATAGCGCACGCATCAGCGGGGCGAAAATCGCTCTTGCAGAGGGCGGTACAGTGGATGTGAACGCCAAAAACGAGGGCGAGCTGAACACCGTCGCGCTCAACATCGCTGCCTCGGGCGGTTCTGCTGCGTTTGCAGGGGCGGTCGCCGTCGCGAACGTCAAGCAGAACACAACGGCAGAGATTGCCAGCGCCGACATCAAGGCAGAGGCGGCGGATAAGCCCGCCGGCGATGTCAGTGTCACGGCGGACGGCAAACTGACCGGGCGGACATTCGCCATCGTCGGAACGGGCGCAGGAAATGGCGTTGCCGTCGGTGCGGGCGTTGCCGTCAATCTCCTCAAGGCCGACACCATCGCCACGATCAGCGGCGGCAAGGTACACGCGGCGAATGTCCTCACGAATGCAGTGAGCAATCTGGATCTCCTCAACATCGGCATGGGCGTTGCAGGGGCAGGAAATGGAGGCGCTGTGTCCGGCTCGGTCGCCGTCAACAAACTGACGGGAAATACCAAGGCGAAGATCGCGGGCGGCGCAAAGGTGACGGCAGAGAAGAACGCTGTCGTCACGGCAAAGAGCGACGATCGCATAAAGAACTACTCCGGCCAGATTACCGCATCGGGTCAGGGGGCTGCCGTCGGTCTTTCGGTCAGCACGAATATCATCGGATCGCATACAGGTGCAGAGATCTCAGGCAGTGGCACTGAGGTTATTTCCCATGCGAAGAATACGGACGCAGCGACCACGGTCAAGGACGGTCTGGATCACGGCAAGCTCTACAACGCGCCTCTGACCGTCGGCACACTCACCGGACTGGACGGTCTGGCGGCGGGACGCAAAGAAAATGCGTATCGCGGCGTCGCCGTCTCCGCCTCGGCGACACACACGGCGAACTCCTTCATTGCCAATGGCGGCGGTGCAGGAGTGGGCGGGGCGGTCGTCGGAACGGTCAATACGAACGTCATCGGCGGCGCAACCACAGCACGGATTGCGGATGCAACGGCAAAGGCAGACGGGACGGATGTATCCGTGCGTGCGGATGACGCGACCAACAGCGGCGCACTCGTCGGTACCATCTCCGTCGCAGGGGAGGGTGCCGCATTCGGCACCGGCTCCAGCATCAATCTGATCAATCGCACGACTACGGCAGAGGTGAAGAATAGCGAAATTGCTGCAAAGAATGCCGCCGTCGCGGCGCGCTCCGCGCAGGGGATTGCCGCGCTGACGGCGGGCTTTAGCTTCGCCGACGAATTTGGTATGGCGAACTCGAACAATATTATCCGCATGGAGCAGAAGACGAGCGCTGCACTCATGAACAGCAAGGTGAACGTGAGCGGTCTTTCCGTCACGTCGGATAACCAGGCGAAACTGAATGCGCTCGCCTTGACCGGCGGTGCCGCAGGACTCGGCGTCGGCGTCGGCGTCGGTACGGCGACCCTCCTCGATCGGAGCACAACCGAGGCAGATATTGCGGGAACGACGGTCGTCTACCGTGACGATCAGGGTGAGACTCTCGTCCGTGCGAAGAATACGGAGCGTCTGAACAACTACGTATACAGCGTCGCCGGCGGTGTGAGCGCCGGCGTCGGGGCGAGCATCAGCGGCGGCGATGTGAAAAACACCGTCAAGGCGGCGGTCAAAAACAGCACGCTCGGACACGCAGATGAAGACCCCACAAAGGATAATGCGGCAAAGAAGATTACCGTCGCCGCAGAGAACGATGTTCACTTTGACCAAAAGAGCGGCACAGGTTCAGCAGGTGCCGTGGGTGCGAGCGTCGGCGTCTCCGTCAACAACTTCAAGGCGACCGTCGAGAGCGTTGTAAATGGGAGCCATCTCTACGCACGCGAGGCGGCAGACATTACGGCGCATGATAAAAAGACCATCACACAGCTCGCAACCAACGGCGCGGCGGGGATTGGCGCCGCAGGTCTCAATATCATGGTGACAAACGTCGGCGCGAATATGCAGAACTCCTACACGATGGAGGAGGGCTCGAACAGCAAGGACAAGAAGAACGCCGATGTCAAGACGCATACGGACAAGGTGGATGAGCAGCGTGGTGAGGCGGCAGATCGTTCCAAGCTCGGGTTGTCCTATCTTTCGTCCAATGATACGGAAAGCACACAGATGCTCGCGGAAAAGACCGCGCCGAGCACAGAGGCAAAGACCTCCGCACGCGCGGAGCAGTCGGATATCCTCGTTGCGACCTCCGATCGCGCCGGCAGAAAAACGCGCGCGGGCAGACTCAATATTAGCGCACAAAGCACCGACAATATCCGTCAGGACACCATCCAGGCAACCGCCGGCGGCGTGGCGATATCGGGTGCTGCCGGCATTGTGCGGAACAGGTCGAACACAGAGGTCGTTGCGGCAGGCAGTACGCTTCGTGCGCACACGATTACGCTCGACTCTGCCAAAGACGGCGCTGCGGGGCTGAAGATCTATCAGGGCGCGGTCGCAGGGGCTGCGATCAATGCCGCCTACGGCGAGCTGAACATGGGCGGCAGGAACGATCTCGTTCTCAGGGGAACGCAGATGCAGGCACAGACGATCACGGGTAGGACGCGTGATGAGAGCACGGGCAAGGTGGACATCATCGGCGTTGCCGCCTCTACGGGCGTCGCGGGGAACATCCTCGTCGGCAACGCAGTGCATGACAACGTGCAGACCCTGCGTGCCGAGCGCAGCACACTCACGGCAGACGGGGATCTGACGCTCTCCATGACGCGCGCGGCAAAGACTGCGGGCAGTGCAACCCTGCAAACCGTTACACAGGCGGCAGCGGGCGGCATCCAGTTTGCCGGCAACGGTGTCGCCGCCCTCGCGCGTGAGACGGGCAGTATGACGATGCACCTTACGCAGGGCAACAAGCTCCGTGCGGAAGGTCGTCTGCTCCTTAAAACCGACAACCGCGCCGATATTCGGGCAGAGACGAAGGCGGCCTCGGCAAGCATTTTTGCAGCGGCGACGGCGACCTATGCCTCCGCCTCCTTTGGCGCGGAGAAAAACGCCTATCAGAACCGCATCCTCATTGGCGTGGAGGATGCGGAAAACGGCAGGACGGATGGGGAGAATAGCCTTTCGGGCAGGACCGTCACCATCTCTGCCGAGACGAACGCGAAGGAAACGGCGCATCTGAAATCGCTGAGCGCGTCAGCGGGTGCGGGCGTGCAGGCGAGTGCGGCGGAGATTGGCGCGTACAGCGATGCCAAGACCATGCTCTCGAGCAAGACGCACTATCAGACAGCGAACCTGTTTACCCCCTCGGTGCAGTCAAACGGGGGCAGAGAACTGCAGATCAACACCAGAAACATTCATACACAGGATGTTGACGCACGCGGACTGTCTGCGGGTGGCTTCTTTGCCACGGCGACAAACCTCGGCACGATCAAAAATATCCTCCGCAGCGACACCGTAGCCTATGGTACGGCGAATGGCAGCACACTTCATAACGCCGCGTTTATGACGTACAGCGAGGCGCTGAAAAAGGGAAGTGCAGACGGCAACGGCGGCGGACTGGTTGCGGTCAGTCCGCTTGCGGCGGGGATGAAGGACGATACGACCCTCCATGCACAGACGAAGTTGACGGGGACGTGGAATACGACGGGGGCGCTGGATGCAAAGGCGGCCACCTATGACAATACCACATACGATGTCAACGCACTGCAGGCTGCCGTGATCGGTGGCAGCGGCACGAAGCTGGAGAAAAAACTTCGGCAGAATGCGGAGGTCCGCGTCGAGAATGCCGCAGTCACGAGCGCAGGCGCACAGAACTATGAGGCGAAGAACCGCTTCAGCCACGCGGACAAGGATACGGCGGGCGGCTACGGTGCCGGTACGCTGAGTGCGGGCGCACTCTCCATGGATATGACGGAGACGGCAAAGGTCACATTTAAGAACAGCAGTGTCAAGACGACGGGCTATGCGGGAATCACCGCACAGAGCCGCACAGAGGGCATCTCCAAGACCACCGGCAACGTAAAATCTGCGGGTGTTATTCCGTTTACTATGATGAAGGGTGCCCTTGCCGTGACCTATGCGAACAGCGTCGATGTCATAGAGAGCAATCTCGCGACCGCAAAGGCGAACGCGAGCATCAATCTCGCTGCGAAGGACGATACCGAGCTCCGCTATGAACTGAACGCCGATACGCAGGGAGGCCTTGCCGGCACGGCGGGCGCGGCGCTGACATCCAAGATCGACCGCTCGAATATAGTTACCGTTGGGCAAAAGAGCAGCCTCTTTAGCTCACGCGATGCGAACCTCTACGCGGGGCGCGGCATCAACCCGCAGACGGGCGAGCGTGACCTCGGCGCATTCAGACTCTCTCTGATCGCCGATGTGACGAACCGGACGGGGATTCCCCTGCATACGGATCCATCGCTTAAAAATGAGATGACGCAGACCAATACGGTCAGCGTCGCAGGCGGGGCGAAGGTCGAGAGCGTCCGTCACGCGAACCTCTCGGCCGTGACGGGCGATACACAGGCGTATGAGAGCGCGGCAAAGTACACCACATGGACAGGGAAGGGCGGACAGGGATCGCTCACCACAACAGCGGGCGGCAAGAAGGTCAAGAACGAAACAGCACACAACACCGTGCAGGTGGATGGCTCCGTCACCGCCGGCATCCACAACAAACTCAAAATGAACATCACGCAGAAAACGCACGGGATGTCACAGGATGCAATCAAAGCGTTGATGGACAGGGTTGGCACACTGTCGGATGCAGAGAAAGAAGCCCTGGCGAAAAAGACGAATGCAGAGGGCGAGGAGCGCCTGATGCGCGACGCCTATCTGCTCACGCATCCGGAAAAGGGTGAGCTCAGTGCTGCGGAGCACCAGTGGTTCTTTGAGCAGTTGGTCGGCTCGGTCCATGCGGACGTGACGGAGGGAAGCGACTGGTTCGACAGCAAGACGATTCGCTATCAGGAATATGCGCTGAAGAATCCGTATCTCGAGGAGTACAACAGGCTCATCCAGGCGCGTGGAAAAATGACACCGGGGTCGCAGGAGGAGAAGAACCTCACGAAGGCAATCGGGCAGCTGGAGTCTGCGATGGAGGCAGAGGGATACCTTGAAGTTCAAGGGAATCGGAAAATCGCGCTTGCGACACGCACAACCGTCGGGATCGTCCTGCCCGACCTCGCAGTCTCAGGCGGCAATGTGAACATCGAAGCGGATACCGTCAGCGGCAAGGGCAGTCTCACGGCAAAGGGGGCACCTGAAGTCGAGGTGAACTCCTCGGCAGATCGCCGTCTCATTGTGAAGGACGTACAGATCGCCGATGCGGGCGGCAGGGTGCGTCTCGGTGAGACAGATCTCACGGCGGATAAATTCAAAGGGGACATCCGGACGGATAAGAACACCTCCGATGCCTCCATTTCGATCAAATCGACGACAGGGACGCCGGATGCGGACATCGAGCTGCATGGGAAGATCTCCACACCGGGGAAGGTCACGATCCGTACGGAGAAAAGCAGCATTCGGTCCTTAGGCAGCATCAACGCCGCACAGATCACAGTCCAAGCGCCGCGTGGCTCCGTCAGTCACTCCGCGCCGACAGGTACCATGTTCATCGGCGGCGATCCGATCGCGCAGATGAGCGCTCCCTCGTGGCTCGCCCGGTGGCTGCAGAACTATGTTTCCGACGAATTGCAGCGCGGGAACTCCACCCCACTGGCGTTTGATAGTGTCGATGCATTCTATGCTTGGCTGCTGGATGGCACGCATGGATTTGAGGAATGGAAGACCGAGGAGATCAAGCGGCTGAGAGATAAGAAACTGGGGAAGAATGGCGCCGGCTCGTGGGTTGCGGGCAAGGACATCTCGATCGCGGCACGCAATGTCAATATCAACGGACTCGTGCAGAGCGGCTATTCCTCCTACAAGGTGAAGCTCACGGATGCTGCGAATGAGAAGATCCGCCAGGCTGACATCAACCGCACAGAGACGCATCTCCTCGTCTCGGAGGCTGAGACCTACTGGGATCAGAGCGCCGCAGACGGACGCGGTGCATGGGCGTACCGTCCTGCCGTCTACTACAACGCGAAGGAGGGCTATCTCTTCACCGAGGCGATGGAGACGGGCGGCGGCAACATCACAATCACGGGGGCGCTCTCGAGTACAGGCAACGGCAGAATCCTCGCACGCGGCGGTGAGTCTGACGTTAGCGTTGACACCACTGCCGTCGGACGCGATCTGCGCCTTGGCGCGATCACGAACCGTGCGGGCGGCGGCAAGGTCACACTCTCCGATCACAATACGGGCAAAATGACCGAGTATTTGAGCAACGGCACATACCGCTCCTATGCGATCGGCACGAAGGAGCAGGATAAGCCTGCCTTCAGTGCGGTCACAAAGGCAAACGGCATGGCGCAGTACGCGCCGAAAGCGGGGCTGACCTACAACTGGACGGGCGGCAGGAGCGGTCATACGACAGAGAAGCACTACAGCTACGGCAGCCGCTTTATTGCGTGGGGGCTGATTCCGACCGGTGTGGTTGGGGAAGCCATGAAAGAGGAGAATATCAAAAACGGCACAACGCGCATTACCACGGTGGAGCGCAGTGCAGGAGATACGCTCCCGAACGGCGCCTATTTCGGCGAGGGCGATACGAGCAAAGAGTTCCGGGTGGACGGCAATGTGTATTCGTCGGACAGCAAACCATTCCCCGACCCGCCCGACAGTACGAAGTATTACGGTAAATGGTTGGAAGATAAGGACGGCAATCGTCTCTATAACGAGGATGGCACGCCGAAGATGGATGATCGAAAAACGGGAAAATTCCTCGGGTATGGCATTTACTTCTTGCAGTGGAACACCAGAAAAACGACCGATACGAACAACACCTATCACGTCGCGGCAGACCGCACGATCGGTGTGGACTTCCTCACGAGCCGCGAACAGGGCAATGTGGACGTGCATACAAAGGGAAATCTCGTCCTGAACGGTGCCATCCGCAATCTGACGAATCGTGACTATGCTGTCAATCTGAAATCGGATGCGGGCAGGATCGAGAGCAGCCGTGGGAACAACGGCATCGCCTACACGAACAACCTGACGGCGAGTGCTGCACAGGGCATGAATCTCGTGCAGAGCGCAGCGAATACGGATGCAGTATCGAAGGTCGAGCTTTCCACAACGGCAGGCGCGATCGACTTTACCGCACAGCGCGGCGACGTACAGATCGTCAAGGCATATGCGGGCGCATCGTCGCTTTCGGATGTACGCATTCGCGCCAATGGCAGCATTCGTGCGGCACAGGGCGCCAACCCTGCCGTGAAGGGCGCGAACATCACGCTCACGAGCACGGCGGCAGTCGATCTTCCCGTTTGGGCAGAGGGCAGAGTTGACGTGACGGCGGATGGCAACATCACATTGACGCAGAAACAGACCAATGGCGATCTGAGAGTTGGCAAGATCAGCAGTGCAAATGGCGACGTACATCTCACGGCAGAGCAAGGCTCGATCATCGACGCCGTGGCGGAGGAGGGAACGCTCTCCGATGCAGATGAACGCATGAAGCGTTGGAAAGAGCTCGGGCTGACGCATGGAAGCGATGCGGCAAACGAAAGCACACACGCCGCAGCCGCCGCCAAGGAGGAACGTCTCGAGGGGCTGCGGAGGCTCGGCAAGACGGCCGCGCGGGAGATGAGTGCGAAAGGAGCGACAGATGCACAGGTGGAGGCGCTCTATAACAAGTATCAGAGCATCTCCGAGGCGTACCGCACGGATGCGGACATACAGAAGGCACGTGCGGCATATATTGCCGAGCTGAAAGCCTCGCACGAAGCGGGCTGGTCGGCAGAGGAGGCGTATAAAAACACCATTGGCAAAGCAGAGGAGAAATTCTTTGCTGACCGCGGCATTGTCCCGACGTCGGAGCATTCAAAGACAGAGGTGGACAAGGTACGCACCTTCATCCGCGACTACAAGACGCTCGATGAGAGCAAGAGCTACGGATGGAGTGCGAACGGGCTGCGCTATGCCATCCAAAACAGTGTCATCAACTCGACACCGGGCCAGGTCACAGAGGTCAAGGAACCGAACATCGTCGGGCGCAATATCACGCTCACAGCGGGCGCAAATCGCGGCATCGGCGAGGACGGTACAAAGAAAAGCATCGCCAATGCCGACCTCATGCAGGAGGAGAATCTGCGTGCGCTCTCGAATGCACGCGCGGGCGAGCTGCGCTGGACGGAGAGCGGTGTAGAGATCACGCGTACGCGTCCCGTCAAGGTACAGATGCGTGACGGCGGCAAGCTCAATCTGCACGGCGATCAACGCATTTACGTTCTCGGCAAGGACAGCACGCTGAACCTCGGCACCGTCGCCTCCAAGGGGAACGTCGATCTGCAGGGCGACAAAGGCATCTATGGCGGCGATACAGCCATCACGGCGGCGAACCTCTCCCTGCGCGCCGGCAACGGCGGCATCGGCAGGGCAGACAGACATTTGCTCATCAACGCGAGCGGCGTGCTCGACGCCAATGCGTCGGGCGGCATCTATATCAAACAGGATGCGGCGCGTCTGCTGACCATTCAGTCGGTCGGCAGCAACGGCGATGTCGTTCTGACCGCCTCCAAGGGAATGCGCATGACGAACGAGGCCGGCAAAACCGACGGCTACATCAAGGGCAGCCGTATTACGCTGACCTCGGATGCGGGCGACCTCGGTACGGCGGCAGACGGCATCCGCATCGCCTCAGAGAGCCTCCTCTTTGCCAATGCAGGTACGCATGATGTCCATATCGCGAGCAAAGACAGCGGATCGCTCTTGCTCGGCGGACTGAAAGGCAGGAACATCTCGGTCAGCGCGGTCAACAAAGTGGAACTCAAGGAGGCAGACGACAAAGCCGCGCAGCTCACGGCGGAAGAAACAACGAACATCACATCGAGCGATGGCAGTATTGCGCTCACGAACGGCGCGATCACGGCAAAGACCGTCAATCTCTCCGCGAAGAATGGCATCACGCAGAGCGAAAGCGGCAGCATAAAGAGCAATACGCTGAACGTAAAGTCGGATGGTGCGGTCAGTCTCCTCGGCACGCAGAACAGATTCCCTGTTCTTACGATGGCGGGGCTCTCCGGCGATATGGTCGGCGGCAGCGTCCACATTGTGAATACGGGCGCGATGACGGTGGCGGATCTTGCAGCAGCAGGCAACGTCACCATCATGCAGAAAGGCGCGCTGACAACCGGCGCCGTCAAGACGGTGAAGGCGGGTGCTGCGACGGGCGACGTGCGCCTGCATACCGATGATAAACTCACGGTGCGGGGCGACATGGATGCCGCCGGCAGCGCAGAGCTGACAGCGGAGCAGGATATTGTACTCAAGAAGGCGGTCAAGGCAGGGAAGGATTTGACTGCTGTGACAAAGGGCAGCCTTACGGCGTCGAATGTCGAGGCAGGAGATGCAGCGACGCTGAACGCGGGCACGCAGCTGACCGCACAGAACGTCACGGCGAAAGGCGATGCAGTGCTCCATGCGGGCACTGACCTCACGGCACTGAACGTCGCAGCGGGCAAGGATGCAGCACTGACGGCAGAAAAGAACCTCTCGGCGCGTGATGTCACGGCGGGCGGCATTGCAAACCTGACGGCGGGGTATGATGCGACGATCAGCGGCACAGTGACGACGGGCGGCAACGCAAGCCTGACGGCAAAGCATGATGCGGTGATCGGCGGCGCAGTGGATGCGGGCGGAGATTTCAAGGCAAACGCAGGCAACGATCTCACCGTGAACGGCGCGATCACAGCGCAGAAGAACATCGCATTGCATACCGGCAATGATCTCTCGGTGAACGGCGCGACATTGTCGCACGGCATGACGCAGATCGAGGCGGGGCGCGATGCCGCGTTCAACGGCAGCCTGACTTCGGACAAGAACCTTTCGATCCTTGCGAAGAACAGCATTGTTACGAAGGAGGGATCGGATCTTTATACGCAGGAGGACGGATATCTCAAAGCACACACTGCCGCACTCGGCGGCAACGTCAAAGCGGACGGCACGCTGACCATCGAAACCGACGAAACACTGTCGGTCAAGAACGTCACGGCAGGAAAAGCGGCAACGCTCAAAGCCGGTACTGACCTCAAGGCAGCGAATGTGACGGCAGAAGAGGCGGCAACGCTGAACGCAGGTACGAATCTCACGGCACAGAATGTGTCGGCAGGAGGTACGGCGACGCTGAACGCCGGCACACAGATCACTGCACAGAACGTCACGGCGGGCGGCAAGGCGACTCTGACCGCGGGGACATCCCTCAAGGCAAATGATGTCAAAGCAGGCGGCGCAGCCGACCTTCATTCCCAAAAGGAGATGGAGACGGGCAGCATTTCCGCTGACACCGTAAAACTCCGTGCTGAGGACGGCGACATCCACAGCCACGGCGCAGTCCATGCGAGCAAGGAGGCCTCCGTCTCCACAGGGACACAGGGCACAATCAAACTCGAGAAAGGACTGACGGCGGGCAAGGATATTACCTTCGCCACAAAGAACGGCGATATGCTCTTTGGCGGCGATATTCACAGCACAGGAGGAAACATCAAAGCGACGGTTGCCACCAAGGGCGACATCAAGCAGATCGGCGATGCAAAAGTCTCCGTGAAAGCCGATGCCAAGGGAATCGGCAACGTCACCATCACGAACAGCGGCGAAGGCGATGTTGACCTGCATCGCATCTACGCAGACCGCGATGTCCGCGTCGGCCTTGCACACGGCAACATCCATGTCTATGAGATCAACGGCGCGCTTGTCGCCGTCATGCTGAAAGACGAGAGCAAGAAGATGAACCTCGAAAACATCATTGCGGAACGCCGCATGATCGTTCAGGGGGCGGATATGAATCTTGATAACGTCCGTGTTCGCGAGGGAGCGGATGGAATGCTCTCCATCGAACCGAGCGGTGCGCGTGACGATCGGCCGATTGACAATTTCACAATGGGCAATCTCGATCTGGGCGGCAGCGCAGGCGTTCGCTTTGAGCGGCTGTGGGCGAACAAAGCAAAATTCAAGATATCCGGCGGCAGGGTGCGCTTTGACAAACTCTTTATCGAGGGCAGGGCGGACATTTCCTACGCAGGACAGGAGACGAGCATCTACGGCACGCCGCCGCAGATCGACGGCAACCCCGTGACCTACTGGAATGATGTCAACAGGAACAACCCGCGCTCCAACCTGGATGCGTGGCGCGGCTCTGATGCACAGGGGTGGATGCACATCTTCTTCACGGGACCGAACCGGCAGGAGAGCAACGGCAATCTGCTTGCGCTTTCGAACTATCGCTTCGTTTATTCGCAGCGGGAGAATTTGGTTGACTTCATGGGTCGTGCATTGCGGCAGAATATGGATGCCGCGCTTGGCGGACTGCGTGTCTCTGCGACGGACGGCAAGGCGCTCGCCATGCAGGAGCAGGCGGAAAATGCAGATATGTCGGCAGAAAACGCAAAGGAGGATGCAATTACCGTAGAGATGTAAACGGGCTATAGGATGGGGCTGTTGCGCGAAGTTGAAAAACCTCGTGCGGCAGCCCCTGTTTTTTATAAAAAACACAAGAAAAGTTCGTAAGATTTTGATGCAGGAGAGAGGAAAAGAAGGAAAGGACGGCGAATATCTATTTATGTTCTTTAGTGTTTTGTTATGCCCCGATGGTTCTGCCGCAGGTGGGAGACAGGGGTGTTTATGGGATGCCGAGGGGGCTTCCCATGGAGGAGGGGACGTTACATGGCAGTGACAGACAAAGGTTTTGGCGCATACGATGTACGCGGTATCTATCCCGACGAGGTGAACGAGGAGCTCGCTTACCGCGTTGGACGCAGTTTCCCCACGCTGTTCGGCGCGAAGAAGGTTGCGATCGGACATGACATCCGTCTCTCGGGACCCGCGATCCGCGATGCGCTCGCAAAGGGGCTCACGGAGGCGGGCTGCGATGTTGTCGACATCGGGCAGTGCGGCACGGAGATGATCTACTTCGCGACGGCACATCTCGGCCTTGGCGGCGGTATCATGATTACGGCGAGCCACAATCCGAAGCAGTACAACGGCATGAAGTTCGTGC
>ERZ773099.1385-NODE-1385-length-17957-cov-8.468663_pt1 | contig 17957 bp, 14 predicted proteins | sample MGYA00511120_ERZ773099 | MGnify/ENA primary metagenome ERZ773099 (study PRJEB29015, sample SAMEA2738012) | human oral metagenome | biome: human oral; feature: human-associated habitat; material: dental | place: China | collected 2104 ...
CTGGCCGGCGCCGGCGGCCGCCTGAGTCCCGGGCGGGAGCCCGGGCTCGACGACGTCGGACGGGCGGAGGCCGACCTCGCTCCATCCTCGCGACGGCGGCCCGAGGAGGCGTCGGGGTCAAATGCCGGGGGCAGATCTGGTGAAGGAGTCACAGAAGGCCGACCTCGTCACGTCACTGGCACTGCGTGGCGGGGTCCACGGTCGCCGGGTCCTGCTGCTGCTCGCCGCCGCCGGTCGGAGCCTGGGGCTGGAGGGGGCTCGGCTTGATCTCGGTGTCGCTGGACGGGTCGCTCGCCCCGGTGGAGTCGTCCGCGCTGGGAGACGCCTCCTGGCTGGGAGAGGTCCCGTCGGCGGACAGGGAGACCGCGTCCTCGGGGACCGGCGCGTCGTTGCGCAGGGCGTCCCAGACCTCGTTCGCCTTGCTTCGAATGGGAACCACGCGGTTGGCGTCGTAGGCGTCCTGCTCAACGGGCATGGTGATGAAGTTGATGTTGTCCATGCCGATATCGGCGGCGCTGTTGGCCAGGCCCGCGAGCTTGTCCACGCCTCCCAGCCCCTCGCTGACGGTGAGCGTCTCCAGCGCCGAGGTCGCGAAACCGTAGAGGGACGTCATATCGGTCAGGAGGTTCTTCGACTTGGCGGTGCGCATCATCGCGGCGACCAGCTGCTGCTGCCGCCCGATGCGGGAGATGTCGGAGCCGTCTCCCAACGAGTAGCGGGCGCGCGCGTAGCCCAGGGCCTGGGCGCCGTTGAGCGTGTTGCAGCCCTTGTCGAGGTAGAGGTCCGCCTTGTCGTCGGAGACGTCCTCCTCGACGTACATGGGCACGCCGCCCAGGGAGTCGACCATCTTCTCGAAGCCGGTGAAGTCGACCACCATGAACTCGTCGATGCGGATATTGGTGAGCCTTTCGACGGTCTTGATCGTGCAGGCCGCGGCGTACTTGACGTCGTCGGGATTGGTCGAGTTGTCGGCGCCCGTGGAGAAGGCCGAGTTGAAGATGGTGTCGGGAGAGGGGGCGCTCTCGGAGCCGTCGGGCAGCACGCACGCGGGTATATCGACCAGCGTGTCGCGGGGGATCGAGACGACGTCCATGCGGCTGCGGTCCTCGGACAGGTGCACGATCATGGCCGTGTCCGAGCGCATGCCCTCCGTGCCGTCGTTGACCACCTGGCCGTTTCGCGAGTCCGAGCCCATGACGAGGATGTTGACGGCGCGCCCCTCGAAGGAGTGGTCCGTGGGTCCGTCGGGCCGGTCGTTGCCCAGGAGCCCGTCAACGTCCTGAGTCTTGAGCCTCGACTGGAGATCCTGGTAGACGGCCCAGCCGCCCGTGGTCACGAAGAGCATGACCGCCAGCAGGCTCAGCAGGACATTGCGCAGCAGTCGGTGGCGCATCTCGCGTGCTGCATGGCGTACGGGTGGGGTGGACACAAACCCTACAATACGCGGTGGGCTCACGACGTCCTATGATCCTAGTCTCGTGTTGAGGGTGGTGCCGGCTCCGGTCCTTTCCCGTTCTGGTCGGGATCGGACGCCGTGTCCAAGGCGATGCGTCGCACCAGGTGTGTGATCTGTCTCTCGCGCCTGGCGTCGCGGCGGAATGAGGAGAGGACCTGGGCGAGGAAGGCGATCACCAGGGAGTAGAGGAGCAGGTCGGCGCCCCGCCCCACGCCGACGAAGTGGGCCAGGTGGGCCGTGAGCGAGGGGGCGGCGATGGCGACGATGGCGAAGAGCACGAAGGCCAGGGTCACCAGCCTGCGGCCGGCCTGGTGGCGTGCGCCTCCGGGGGAGCGCAGCATCATCCACCCGATCCCCGCGACGCAGACGAGCAGGACGGACTTGATGATCAGCTGGGAGGTCATGGCGGGCTCCATTGCGCGGGTCGGGTCAGGAGAAGATCAGGTCGACGAGGATGTTGACGGAGTTGAGCAGCGACTGCCCCTTCGCCTTGGAGTACTCGGTGTAGGCGATGTGCACCGGGAACTCCCGCCAGGGCAGGCCGGTGGCCCCGAGCTGGCGGATGATCTCGCTGGCGTGAGCCATGCGGTTCTGCCTGAGGTTGAGTTGCTCGGCGGCGTCCCGCCGCAGCAGCCGCAGCCCGTTGTGCGCATCGGTTAAATGCATGCCGGTGGTGCGGGAGGCGACCACGGCGGCCGTGGCGAGCACGAGGCGCTTGAGCCGGCCGACCGGCGAGGGGCCCTTGAGGAACCGGGAGCCGAGCACGATCGCCAGGTCCTCCTTGCGGGCGGCCGCCACCATGGCGGCGGCGTCGGCGACCGAGTGCTGGCCGTCGGCGTCGAAGGTGATGAGGTAGCGCGCGTCCGTGCGCTCCAGCACGTAGCGGATGCCGGTTTGCAGGGCGGCGCCCTGTCCCAGGTTGATGGGGTGGCGCACGACGACGGCGCCCGCCGCCTCGGCCTGGGCCGCGGAGTCGTCCCGTGAGCCGTCGTCGACGACGACGACGTGGGGGAAGGTTCGTCGAGCGTCCTCAATGACCTCGCGGACGACCTGGGCCTCGTTGTACAGGGGAACAACGAGCCAGGTATCGTCCAGGTCGTCGGAGTGGTCGGGTTGTGCGAGGGCCGGGGAGTCCGGGGAAGACGTCACTACTGCATTCTTGCACGCGGCTCCTTCCTTCGGGGCGGGCTAGGATGCGGGTGTCGTCCCTAACCCGCAGAGCCTCTGGCTCGCCTCACCACACTAAGGAGCCGCCGTGGCCACTCGTATTGCGCCGTCCGCCGACATATCCGAAGCAGCCGTGATCGGCGACGGCTCGGCGGTGTGGCATTTGGCTCAGGTGCGCGAGCACGCCGTGCTCGGCGAGGGATGCGTCGTCGGGCGCGGCGCCTACATCGGCGAGGGCGTGCGGATGGGACGCCACTGCAAGGTGCAGAACTACGCCCTGGTCTACGAGCCTGCGGTGCTGGCCGACGGCGTCTTCATCGGCCCGGCGGTGACGCTGACCAACGACCACTTCCCCCGCGCCGTCAACCCGGACGGGTCGCTGAAGGCGGCCTCTGACTGGGAGCCGGTGGGCGTGACCATTGACGAGGGCGCCTCCATCGGCGCGCGGGCCGTGTGCGTCGCTCCGGTGCGCATCGGGGCGTGGGCCACCGTGGCCGCCGGCGCCGTGGTCACCAGGGACGTGCCGGCGCACGCGCTCGTCGCCGGCGTGCCCGCCAGGCGAGTGGGCTGGGTGGGGCGCGCGGGCGAGCCGCTGGTCGTCGCCGGGAGCGACGGGTCGCGACGATGGCGCTGCCCGGCCACGGGGGCGCTGTACGAGGAGGACGAGAACACGATCCGAGAGGTGCGTGCCTGATGTCACGTGAGTTCATTCCGGCTGCCAAGCCGATTATCGGGGCCCAGGAGCGGGCCGCCGTCGATGCCGTCATGGCCTCGGGCATGGTGGTCCAGGGTCCGCAGGTCGCCGCCTTCGAGGAGGAGTTCTCCCGGCAGGTCGTCGACGGGGCCCACGCGGTGGCCGTCAACTCGGGCACCTCGGCCCAGCACCTGGCGACCCTGGCCAGCGGCCTGCCCGAGGACGCCGAGGTGATCGTGCCGTCCTTCACCTTCGCGGCCACGGGCAACTCGGTGGCGATCGCGGGCGCCCGGCCCGTGTTCGCCGACATCGACCCGGCGACCTTCACCCTGGACCCGGCCGCCGTCGAGGCCGCGATCACCGAGCGCACCGCGGCGATCGAGGTGGTCCACCTCTACGGCCTGCCGGCCAATATGCCCGAGATCATGCGGATCGCCGAGGCCCACGGACTGGCCGTCTTCGAGGACTGCGCCCAGGCCCACGCCGCCGCCATCGGCTCCACGCCGGTGGGCGCCTTCGGTGCGTGGGGGTCCTTCTCCTTCTACCCGACCAAGAACATGACCTCCCTGGAGGGGGGCATGGTCACCACCGGGGACGCCGAGCTGGCGCGCCGGGTGCGGCTGCTGCGCAACCAGGGCATGGAGAAGCAGTACGCCAACGAGCTGGTGGGGCTCAACAACCGCATGACCGACGTCGCCGCGGCCGTGGGCCGGGTCCAGCTGGGCAGGCTGGCCGGGTGGACCGCGCAGCGTCAGGCCAACGCGGCGACCCTGAACGAGGGGCTGGCCGGCGTGCCGGGCGTGGTCACCCCCGCCGTGCCCGAGGGCTACACCCACGTCTACCACCAGTACACGATCCGCTTCGAGGGCGCCACGGGCGCCGAGCGCGACCGCATCCAGGCCGCCCTGAAGGAGGAGTGGCAGGTCGGCACCGGCGTGTACTACCCGATCCCCAACCACCGGCTGGACTCCCTGGCGCCCTACGCGCCGGGCGTCGAGCTGCCCGGCACCGAGAAGGCGGCCCGCGAGTGCCTGTCCCTGCCGGTCCACCCGTCCCTGTCCGAGGCCGACCTGGCGCGCGTCGCCCAGGCGGTCGCCGCAACCGTGAGCGCAGGAGCCTGACCCATGAGCGAGACAGCGAACGCACCGACGACCACCCGGAACCTGCGCGTGGGCCTGATCGGCCTGGGCTCCATGGGGCGCCACCACGCCCGCGTCATCCGCGCCACCCCCGGCATGGAGCTCGTCGCCGTGGCCGACCCCGGCGGCGACCGCTTCGGCGTCGCCGGGGAGCTGGAGCTGCTGCCCGACGTGGCCGCGCTCATCGACGTCGGCCTGGACGCCGCCATGGTGGCCGTGCCCACCGTCTACCACGAGGAGGTCGCCCTGGCCCTGGCGGAGGCGGGCGTGCCCACCATGGTCGAGAAGCCCATCGCGCACAGCGTCCAGGCCGGCCGCCGCGTCGCCGACGCCTTCGCCTCCCGCGACCTGGTGGGGGCCGTCGGCTACGTCGAGCGCTGCAACCCCGCCCTGCGGGCCCTGCGCGAGCGCCTCGACGCCGGTGAGCTCGGGCAGGTCTACCAGGTGCTGACCCGCCGCCAGGGCCCCTTCCCCGCGCGCATCAGCGACGTCGGCGTCGTCAAGGACCTGGCCACCCACGACGTCGACCTGACCGCCTGGGTGGCGGGCTCCCCCTACTGCTCGATCAGCGCCCAGGTCACCCACCGCTCCGGGCGCGCCAACGAGGACATGGTCGTGGCCAACGGCCTGCTGGCCAACGGCGTCATCGTCTCCCACACCGTCAACTGGCTGACCCCCTTCAAGGAACGGGTCACCATCGTCACCGGGGAGAAGGGCGCCTTCGTGGCCGACACCCTCACCGGCGACCTCACCTTCCACGCCAACGGGACCGTGGAGTCCTCCTGGGACCAGGTCGCCAACTTCCGGGGGGTCAGCGAGGGCGACGTCATCCGCTACGCCATCGCCAAGCGCGAGCCCCTGGCCCTGGAGCAGGAGCACTTCCGCGACGCGGTGCTCGGCACCGGCAGCGAGGCCGTGACCATGGCCGACGGCGTGGCCACCCTGATCGTCGTCGAGGCCATCCTCGCCTCGGCCAGCGAGAACCGGGTGGTGGAGATCTGAGCCGGTCCACCGCCCCGACGGGCCCCCGGGCGAGGCTGCTCGCCCGGGGACGGGCCCTGCTCGCGGGCTCGCCCTTCCTGGCCCACGTCATGACGCTGGTGACGGGCACCGTCGTCGCCCAGGGCGTCGTCTTCGTCATGACGATGATCCTCACGCGCGTGTACTCCACGCAGGACTACGGCCAGTTCACCCAGTACGCCTCGGTGGTGGCGATCATCGCCTCCGTGGCGGCCCTGCGCTACGACATGACCATTATGCTGCCCAGACAGCGCCCCTGGGCGCTGGCCTGCGCGCGCCTGGGCATGGTCTGCGTGACCGTCACGTGCCTGCTCGCCACGCTCGCCTCCTTCCCCCTGCGGCCCTGGGTGTCCGCGCACTGGGGGCCGGGCGTGGCCGCATGGCTGCCCATGGTGGGCGCGACGGCCTTCCTGCTGGCCTCCCTCCAGCTCCTCCAGTACTGGTACAACCGCGAGTCGGACTACAGGACGATCTCCGTCAACCGCGTCGAGCAGCAGATCGGGCAGACGGTGGGCCAGCTCGTCCTGGGCGTGGTGGGCATGGCCAGTGTCGGGGGCCTCATCCTGGGGCAGACGGTGGGCCAGCTGTGGGCCTTCTTCAACCTGGGCTACAAGGCGCGCCCCCTGCGCGCCCCCCTGCCGGCGGGCTCTCCCTCCCTGTGGCACGTGGCCCGCCGCTACAAGCGCATGCCCCTGCTCAACGGGCCGAACGTGCTGGTGGACGCCCTGCGCCTCAACGGCGTCAACCTGCTCATCGGCGCCTGGTCGGTTGAGGCCCTGGGGCAGTTCAACCTGGCCTGGCGGATCCTGGAGGTCCCCCTGGCCCTGATCAACGGGGCCGTCTCCCAGGTCTTCTTCCACAAGCTCTCCACCCTCGAGCCCGGGCAGATGCGCCCGCTGGTGCGCCTGGTCATCAAGCGCATTCTCGTGCTGGCCCTGGCCCCCTTCGCGGCGCTCTACCTGGTCTCCCCGTGGCTCTTCCCGCTGCTGTTCGGTGCGCAGTGGTCGGACGCCGGGTACTTCGCCCGGGCCCTGATTCCCTGGCTGTTCCTGACCCTGGTCACCTCGCCCCTGTCCAACCTGTTCGTCGTGGCCGAGCGGCAGGACTGGATGCTGGGCTTCGCCGTCGTCTACGCGGCCGCGCCCCTGGCCTGGCTGTACTGGTCGCCGCTGGAGCTGCTGCCGACCACCTACGTCCTGGGAGCGATCATGGGGGGGCTGCTGATTATCCAGACGGTGCTGGCCGACTACGCCTCAGCCCACTACGACCGGGGCGGGCGCAAGCCGGCGCAGACGGGCTCGGAAGCCGACTGATCCTAGGAAGGCCTGGTTGCAGATGCACGTTGTTCTCACTCCCTCCTGGTACCCGGACGACCGGTCGCCCCACAACGGCTCCTTCTTCCGAGAGCAGGCGCAGATGCTGCGACGCGCCGGGATGCGCGTGGGAGTCATCGCGCTCCAACCCGTGTCCCTCTGGCAGGCGCGCCCGCCGCTGGAGGCGAGCGAGGAGGACGGGATCGCCGTCGTGCGCGGCAGCGTGCCGATCATCCCCAAGGGCGTTCTTCCCGGCGACCGCACCGCCGCCCGGGCCGTAGCGCGACGCGCCCTGGGCCTGTACGAGCGCGTCCAGGACGCCGCTGCGGGGCGCCCCGAGGTGGTGCACGCTCATTCGGTGTTCGTCGGCCTCCATGTCGGGGCGCTGGCCGCTGCCCGCTGGGGCGCTGGGCTCGTCCTGACCGAGCACCGCCCCTCCTCGACGGACCGTTCGCGAGCTGGATGGCGCTACCGGGCTCTGAGGAGGGACATGCGCGCCGTCGCGGTGAGAAGCTCCGTCTCCACTCCCTTCAGCCGGCGACTGACGGGCTACTGGGGCCTGGGGCCGTGGGACGACATCGCCCTGCCCGTCCCGGAGGAGTACTTCGAGCAGCATCGCCCGTCGGCCGGAAGGCGGCTGAGGATCTGCCACGTCTCGCACCTGGATCCCGGCAAGCGCGTGCCCGAGACGCTCGCCGCCGTGGCACGGGCGGGCCGGCAGCTGAGCGAGGCGGGCCACCAGGCGCCCAGCCTGACCGTGGTCGGCGGGCAGGACGCCGAGGTCGCCCCGCTGCGCGACCTGGCCGCCTCGCTGGGAATCGGAGAGCGCACGACCTTCACCGGCAGAGTCGCCCACGCCGAGGTCGCCCGGCACATGGCCGATGCGGATGTCTTCGTTCTGGCCAGCGACGTCGAGGCGGGAGGCACCGTGCTGGCCGAGGCACAGGCGCTGGGATGCGTGTGCGCGGCCACCCCCACCTGGGCGGGACGATTCATGGTCGAGCCGGCCACCGGCGTCGTCCTGCCCCACCAGACGCTGGAGGATGGAGACGCCCTGGTGGCGGAGCTCACCCGGGCGCTGGTGGATATCGAGCGAGCACTGAGCCAGGACTCCCCGCGCTGGACGCCCGAGACGATACGGACGCGGGCGCGACGGCGCTTCAGTGAAGAGGCCTTCACGGCCACCAGCCGCCGCTTCTACGACAGGGCCCTGAAGGCCAGGTCCGCCCGGAGTTGAGAATCAGCACGCCAGGCGTGCGTAGAGGGCGTCGAGGCGCTCCACGACGGCGGACGGCGCGTGCGCGGCCAGGCACCAGGCCCGGGCCCGCTCCGCCGTCTGCTCCGCCTGATCGGGGTGGTTCAGCGCCCAGCGCACCCGTTCGGGCAGGGTGTCGGCAGTGGAGGCGATCACCGGTATGCCCGGCGCCTGCATGACCACCGGCCGGCCCAGGGCCATCGCCTGCAGCTCGGTCATGCCCGGCACTCCGAAGGAGTGCTGGCCCACGACCACCTCCGCGCTGGCCATGAGGTCCAGGAACGCCGGACGGGCCATGAGCGGGTGCAGCCGCGCGCCCGCCGCCTGCGCCCGGGGGGCCAGGACGCCCCAGCTCACGCCGTGGACCTCGATGCCGTCGGCCACGAGGGCCGCCACGGCGTCGACGAGTGCCTCGCCGCCCTTCGTGTCATCCCAGCGCGAGGAGAAGACCACGCGGCCGGGCACGGGCCCGGGCCGCTCGCCTCCCATCGCCTCCAGCGACAGGGGGTTGGGCAGCCACTGGGCGTCCGGGCGCAGCGCGGTCACCGCCTCGGCCAGGTCCTGGGTGGAGTACAGCACCGCGGCCGCGTTCTTCAGGCTGAGGAGCGTCAGCTCCCTGGCCACCGGGCGGTGCAGATCCATGCGCACGTCAGAGCCGTGCATGTGCAGTACATAGGGCGTTCGCGTCCCCCAGCCGTAGTAGCCGTTGGGTCCGTAGTGGACGTGCACGATGTCGGCCCCCGGGCGCGTGCGCAGCCAGCGCACGGCGTCCACTGCCCGCCTGGCCGCAGCCGGCACCAGGGGGCCGCGCACGGCCGGCAGGGTGTAGAGCATCCAGCGGTGACCCGTGGCGCGCGCCTGGGTCACGAGGGCTGAGCCGACGCCGGCGACGTCGCCCACGTGTGCGACCTTGAGGTCCAGGGGGCTGCGCTCCATGCTCGTCTCCCGTCTGCGCGGTCCGGGGCGTCCGCCCCGGCGGCCGGCGGCCGCTGCCCTAGGATAGTGGCTCGACGGCGGCGCGGGCCGCCGGAGGAACCGGAGACGAGTATGCCCACAATGGTTTTCCACGCGCCCTTCCCCATTGACCGCCAGGCGCGGGCCGCCTCGGGGATCCGGCCCTGGCGGATGATGGACGCCTTCGCCGCCCTGGGGTATGAGGTCCTCGACGTCACCGGCACCCCCGCCGAGCGCCGCAGGCGTGTGCACGCCCTCGCCCGCCGCCTGCGCGAGGGCCAGAAGATCGACTTCCTCTACTCCGAGTGCGCCACCATTCCCACCATGCTCGCCGGGGCGCGCCACCTGCCGCCCCACCCCATCCTCGACCCGGCGCTGTTCTCCCTGGTGCGCCGCCACGGAGTCCCCACGGGACTGTTCTACCGCGACATGTACTGGGCCTTCGAGGACTACGAGGCCTCGGTGGGCCGTCCCCTGGCCACTCTCATGCGCGCCGTCTACCACTACGACCTGGCCTGGTACCGGCGCCTGGTCGACATCCTCTTCCTGCCCTCGGCGCAGATGGGCCACTACGTCCCCGTCTTCCCCCCCGACCGCATGGAGCCCCTGCCCCCTGGGGGCGTGGTCGTCGACGACCATGTGCCGGGTGAGGGCCTGCGCCTGCTCTACGTGGGCGCCCTGGGCGGTCACTACCGGCTCCAGGAGTGCGTGCGCGCCGTCGCCGCCGCACCCCGGGAGGTGACCCTGACGATCTGCACCCACGAGTCCCAGTGGGAGGCCGCGCGCGCCGACTACGAGCCGCTCATGGACGATCGGGTGCGCGTCGTGCACCGCTCCGGGGAGGGCCTCGAGGCCCTCTACCGGGAGGCCGACGCCGGTGTCCTGCTTGTCGAGGCCAACCAGTACCGGGAGTTCGCAGCCCCCGTCAAGCTCTTCGAGTACCTCGGCCACGGGCTGCCCGTCCTGGCCACCGCCGGGACGCTCGCCGGGGACCTGGTGGCCTCTCGGGACTGCGGGTGGACCCTGCCCTACGACGCCGGCGCCATAGGCTCCCGGCTCACCGCCCTGGCTGCCGACCCCGCCCAGGTCGAGCGGGCCCGGACGCGTACGCGTGAGGTCCGCGCCGACCACACCTGGGAGGCCCGCGCCCAGCGGGTTGCGGACGTCCTGGGCGCCGTGCGGCACGACTGAGTCCCTCAGCGAGCCTTGGGGCCCTTCGAGTGGGCCTCCGCCAGGAGCATCTGGGCGACCCGCGGAGCGGCGCGCCCGTCGCCGTAGGGATGGGCCCGCTCCGGGGCAGGCTCGGCCGGGCGCGGCCGGGAGGCCGCCCGCTGCAGGGCCGGGCCGGGCTCGACGAGCGTGTTCCAGCCCAGCTCGACCGTCTCCACCCACTCCGTCTGGGGGCGCACGGTGGTGCAGGGCACGCGCAGCAGGAAGGCCTCCTTCTGCAGGCCGCCTGAGTCCGTGATCACGCCGCGCGCGTGGAGGGCCGAGGCGATGAGGTCGGGGTAGGCCAGGGGCGGGAGAACATGCAGCGACCCCCGGTCGGTCAGGCTCAGGCCGTGCTGGCCGCACTTGGCGACCAGGCGCGGGTGGGCCAGGAGGACGACGGGGTGGTCGACCTCTGTCAGGGAGTCGAGGATGTCGCGCAGGCGCGCGGCGTCGTCGGTGTTCTCCGCCCGGTGGATCGTCGCCAGCGAGTAGGAGCCGGCCCCCAGCCCCAGATTGGCGGTCACGGGGCAGGGGGAGCCCGCAACCCGGTCGCGCACGCTGAGCAGGACGTCGGTCATGACGTCCCCGACGACGCGCGTGCGCTCCGCCAGGCCCTCGTGCTCGAGGTGGGCCGCGGCCACGGCCGTGGGCGCCAGGAGCAGGTCGGCGGCGTGGTCGGTCAGGACGCGGTTGATCTCCTCGGGCATGGCCCGGTTGAAGGAGCGCAGGCCGGCTTCCAGGTGCGCCACCGGCACATGGAGCTTGACCGCGCCGAGCGCCCCGGCCAGCGTGGAGTTCGTGTCCCCGTAGACGAGGACCCAGTCGGGCTTGAAGCGTCCCAGGGCGTCATCCATGGCGCCGAGCATGGCGCCGGTCTGGTGGCCGTGGGACCCCGAGCCCACCCCCAGGTGGAGGTCCGGGGCGCTGATGCCCAGGTCCTGGAAGAAGACGTCGGAGAGCATGGGGTCGTAGTGCTGACCCGTGTGGACGATCGTGTGCTCGACCTTGGCCTCGTGCAAGGCGTGGTCGACGGGAGCGAGCTTGACGAACTGGGGCCGGGCTCCCACGACGGACATGACGCGCATGCGCTCACCCTATGCCAGGCGCCGTCGTCGTTCCCTCCCGCCCGGAGCTGCGGGGCCGGGAACCGGGTCCGGCCCGACTCAGGCGGGCCCCGCCAGGTCGCCGAACAGGTGGGCTGGCTCGCACCAGGTGTCGCGTGTGAAGGACCGGGCCCACGCCCCCGGCACCGTCCAGCCTCCCAGTAGGCGGGCCGCCAGGAGCGGGCGGGGCATGTCCGTCACGAGAGCGTCGAAGCCCATGGGGGAGTGCAGGGACGCCCACGCGGACAGGCCCCGTTCGGCCGCACCCAGCAGGTGCGCTGCCTCAAGACCGGAGCGCAGGCGCGAGCGCGTGGTAGCAGGCACTCTCGTCACCTGGAAGTACCCGGCCGCCTCCTGCCCGGTCACCCGCGCCCACAGGTTGTCGATGACCGACTGGTAGAAGGAGCGAGAGACGGTCAGGGCCGCGCTGCCCCGTGCCCAGGCCTGCCACATCTCGACGTCGAGCATGGGCAGGGCCCACTCCAGGCCCAGCTGCTCGTAGGCCCGCATCGAGTTGTTGATGTACTTCGTCTGGCGCTCGCGGATGTTGTAGCCCTCGATGACGCTGCGCACGGCCCGCCCCTGGGCCGCCGCGTTGGCCGCCGGCTGCGTCGTCGGGGCGGTCATGCCGCCGAGCGTCAGGGCGCGGCGCACGGGTGGCGCCGTCCAGGCGCTGCGCTCGGCCCGGTGAGCACGCCCGCGCAGGGAGTGGTGGTGGCGCAGCAGCGCCCGGGCCACTGTCGCGCGGGAGACGGGCAGGGCGTCCAGGAGCCCTTCGTCGTGCATATTGCCCACGATCGTGTGGCCGGGCAGGACGACGTCGCCCCGCTGCAGCACGCCGTCGTCCATGAGCCGGCACAGGGCGTACCAGTCCTGCACGTGCGGCAGGGCCGACAGGGCGCTGGCCTGGCGCAAGAAGGCCGCCGTGCGCTCGGAGTGCCACACCTCCAGCAGGGCGGCGCGCCCGATCTCCACCGCGTGCCAGGGATAGCCGGCCGAGCGCGCCACCGACTGCGAGACCGCCATCTCCCGCGTTCCCGGCAGCCCGTAGGTGAAGGTCAGAACGTCCTCCACCCCGTGCAGGCGCAGCCAGGCCACGAGCAGGCGCGAGTCCAGGCCCCCCGACAGGGGGATGACCAGACGCCGTCCGGCGGTGCGCTCCAGCAGGCGGCCCATGGTCTTATCCAGCGCCTCCAGGAAGAGACCGCCGAAGGCCTCGGGGTCGTCGATCTCATCATCGGTGTAGCGGAAGAAGGCGTAGTCGTCCTGGACGGGGCGACCCGTGGACCGGTCCACCGTGACCACGGCGCCCTGCTCGACCTGGTGGATGTCCTCCAGGAAGGTGCGCGGACCCGTCACGAAGCCCGCGTCCTGAAGCTCCTCGAGGGCCGGGACGCAGGCGACCGGGTCATCCAGGGCGCCCAGGACCGCCTCCGTCGAGTCGGCCACGAGCAGACGGCGGTCGTCGCCCCGCCCCGTCACCGTCCAGAACAGGGGCCAGGAGCGCAGGCGGTCTACGGCCAGGACGATGCGCTCCTCCTCCACGCGCACGGCCGCCAGGCGGCCCGGGTGGTCGCGCAGGACGGCGGGGGAAACGGGGTCGGGGCAGGGATGGTCCGCGCGCGCCACGACGACGGCACTACCGGCGCCGCCGGGGTCGGTGGAGCGGGAGCTCTCCGCCCAGCCGGCGGCCGTGAGCCTGAGATCGATCTCCACTGTGCTCTCCTTGATGCGTGAGCGCCCCGGCCGGGCGCCACCGCCCACGATTTTATCGCCGCCCGCTCCTGCTCCCAGCACCCGGTGGTCCATAGTAAGATCCTCGCGTACGACCGTTGGCGCAAGAGAGGACACGTGAGCCGCGTGAGTACTGGCGCAAATGTGGTCGGACATGACGGAGAATGCCGTCGCGGTGAAGCCTTTCTCCCCGCCGAGTGCCGGCACCCGCGGCGCGGCGCGGGCGCCCGCAAGCCTCACGCGGTCCTGGTCAGCCGGCTGTTCAGGCCCGAGCCCGCGGCAGCCTCCTTCGCGCTGGGGGCGATAGCCGACGGCCTGGTGAACGGCGGATTCGACGTCACCGTGCTCACCAGCCGCGCGCCCAAGGAGTTCACGGTGACTGCCGAGCCGCGACTGAGGGTCAGGCGCGCTCCGGTGCTCCGCGACAAGGCGGGGTATGTCCGCGGCTACCTGCAGTACCTCTCTTTCGACGTGCCTCTGTTCTTCAGGCTCATGCTGGTGCGCAGGCCCGACCTCGTCATATCCGAGCCTCCGCCGACGACGGGTGCGGTCGTGCGCCTGGTCTGCGCACTGCGGAGGGTTCCCTACGCCTACCGGACCGCGGACCTGTGGTCGGAGGCCGTGAAGGAGGTCGGTACGCCGGCACTGGTGGTTCGGGCCCTCACTCGCGTGGAGAACTGGGTGCTGAACGGGGCCGCCACCCTCATGACCGTGCATGAGGGGATGGAGAACCGGCTCGCCCTGCGCGGCATCAGGGCCCGGACCCGCCGGCTCGGGTTCGGGATCGACACGGACCTGTTCCGCCCCGAGGGCGAGCGGATCGAGGGGGCCGGGCCGCTGTTCGTCTACGCGGGCACGGCCTCGGAGGTGCACGGCGCGGAGATATTCGTTGAGGCATTCAAAGCGGTGCTGGAGAAGGTCCCGTCGGCGCGGCTGGTGTTCGTCGGCCAAGGCGAGGCGTTCGGCAGGATCAGCGAGCAGGCCGGGGCCATGCCGGATGGCGCTGTGACGGTGCTCGGGAGGAAGACGCCGGAGGAGACGGCCGTGTGGCTGCGATCGGCGGTCGCCACCCTGGCCAGCATCAAGCCGGGCCCGTACGACTTCGCCTTCCCGACCAAGGTGCTCGCCTCCGCCGCCTGCGGAACTCCGGTCATATATGTGGGTGCACAGGAGGCGGGGAGCAGGATAGAGGCAGCGGGACTGGGCGTCGCCGTCGCATACGATGTAGAGGCGGTTGCCGCTGCCATGACCGACAGCGCTGAGGCGTATACCGCCTCATCCGAGTCAGCAGGCGTGGCCGAAGGCTCGAACACGGCTCGGTCGACGGCGCTGCAGCAGTGGGCGCTGCAGCACGTCTCTGCCGAGAGACTTGGGAGAAGAGCCGTCGAGATCGCATTGGAGATCGTCTCGGGGAGCAGGCGTAGCCGCGTATGACATCGGTTATCGAGTGGGTTTGTGTCTTTCCCTTCATGCTTGGCCTCCTCGCCCTGATCTATGGGCCGGGATACTGCTTGGCGACGATTTTCAACACGGGCCCCTTTGTGGTCCGAGTCGCCGTCGCGCCGGCCTGGACCTTCGCCTTTGTGGGATTGACCAGCATTGTCATGCACCACTTGGGGGTGCCGTGGAGCAGGTACAGCTACGGCACCGTGCTCCTGGTGCTTGTGGTGGCGGCCGCACTGACCAGGACCGTCACGTGGCGTTCTCGCCCGCCTGGTATGAAGCGCGTATGGCGGCGCCTGGCCGCGATCATGCCGAAGGCGCTGGGCGTGCTGGCCGCGTGGATCGTCACCGTCCTGCCCATCATGGTGATGATGGGGCCGCGTGAGGTGATGCAGGGAGGGGACGCTCCCTATCACTACAACCAGCTGTGGTTGATGGCGCAGACGGGGAACGCGGACCCCTTGACGGCCAATCAGGGTCTGCTCGGGCTCAGTGGAGACCATTCGTTCTACCCGAATGTCTGGCATGCGCTCGGGGCGTTGATGAACTTCCACTCCCAGTACTCGCTCGTGGTCGGCAATGTCATTCTCCTGACAGTCCCTCTTCTGTGGCTCATCGGCATTGCCGTACTGTGCCAAAGACTGTTCCCCGAGAACCGCTTGGCCTGGATGTGGGGCCTGGTGGCGACCTTCATGCTGCCGGCTTTCCCGCTGAGGCTGGAGCTGATCGCCGGGATATGGCCCTATGTCATGGGCGTGTCCGCCGTCCCCGGCTACCTGGTCTGGCTCCTGGAGATTGCGAGGAACCTGCATGTTTCCCGTGCCACGTGGCGGGTGAGGGCGGTGGCGGGCCTGGTCCCGCTCGCCGGTCTGGCGATGGCTCACCCCTCCGCCGCAGGTGTGGTCTTCTGGGTTGTGGCTGTGCTGATCGTCTGGTTCCCCACCCAGTGGGCCGTGTCCGCGTACACCCGGGGAGACAGGCTCCGCGCTTGGAGGTACGGCGCCGCAAGCGCGGCCATCGCCGTCCTCATTGTCGCCTTTGTTGTCTCTCCGGGTCCGCAGCAGTCGCAGTTCGGGCGCTATCCGAGTCGAGGCTGGGAGGACTTCCTCTCCAAGATGGCAATGCTGGCGACGCTGCGCCTGAAGGGCAGGGACTTTCTGGGACCGCTGGTGCCGGTGTACCTCTCGGTGGCAGCGCTCACCCTCCTTGGTCTCTACCTGGCGTGGAAGAATCTTCGTTACAGGTGGCTGTGCCCGCTGTGGCTAGGATTCATGGGAATGCTCCTGGGGAGCCTGGTATCGATACCGTTCCTCACCCACGTGTCCAGCCTTCACTATGCCGACTCCTACAGGGTGGTGGGGACCTGCACCATTGTCGTGGCCCCGTTGTTGGTTCTGGCCATGAGCCACCTGGTCGAGCGCTACTCCAAGCGTTCTAGGTACCCGGCCCGCGCGACCACCTTCGGGAGCGCGGTCCTTGTCGTCGCCGTGGCGACCGCGCTGCTGCTGTTCCCCTTGCGATCGGATCTGAGGAGCGCCATCGAGCCCGAGGAGTTCAAGGACTCTCGCTACAGCTTTGACAGCGGGGAGCTGGACATGATGCGTCGGCTGGCGTCCGAGGTCCCCCGAGGAGAAGTGGTGATCGGGGACCCGGCAGTGGGAACGGCCTTCCTGCCCGCGGTATCGGACGTGAAGGTTGTCTGGCCCTACATGGGGTTCTCGTTCTCGGATCCCGACGGGAAGTACCTGGAGCAGCACTTCTCGGAGATTCGTTACGATCCCAGGGTGTGCCAGATCGTGCGGGACAACAATATTCACTACTATTACCAGGACAGGATTTCGTGGTTCAACGGCGCCCCTACCACGAAGTGGCGTCCAGGCCTGTACGCCGTCGACGTGTCAAGGGGATTCACGCTTGTGGATCAGGGCGGCACGGCCTCGCTCTACCGCATTGACGAGTGCTGGCAGTCCCCGTCCGAGTGATGGTCCCGGGCGGATCACTCTGGATGATTGATCCCGACGGGGCGCGAGCCGGGCCAGGTGAGCGGTGCGCGCCTGCGCTCGCCTTCTTGCCCCCTCTTTCGCCGAGATCGGTTCACTTCCGGCTCGAGATCGGTCGGGTTCCGCGTCGAGATCGGTTCGAGGTGCCGGCCTGTCGCTCGCCGGGCGCACCGGGTGCCGCTGCACCCCGGACAGCAACCGCCCCGCGCATCTTCAATGTCCCGCACTGCCCGACCCACACCGCGAAATCGCGGAATCACGCCGGTCCCCGCAGTGCTTCGAGGCCGTCGGACGTCCTGGAGCTGCGTGGGCTGATCACTTCTCCCGCCTTCAGGCTCAGTCATCGAGATGACTGGCTTCCCTCCAGCAGGGCCCGTTGGCAGATGCCCGCTGGCCTCTGTGAACCGATCTCGAGCCGGAGATCTACCGATCTCGGCGAAGGGGGACGCGGTGCCGGCGCTGGCTGCCCGGACGGGATGTGCTCCGGCCGGGGGCTGCCTCCGGGCAGTGTCCGCGGTCAGGGCGGGAGCGGTACCGCGCGCTCGTGCACCCCGGCCGGCGCTAGCCTTGCGCCAGCGGAGCGAGGCCGGTGCGGGCGGTCGCATATGAGTCGAGGATCTCTTCCCGGGGCGGCCGCGTGCTAGTATCCTTCCGGCGGCCTGCTCCTTGAGAGGTTTTGTGCTAACACGTGGAATTGTCTCAGGAATAGGGTGCCTCCCCACACCCAGCGATGCGCATCCCGACGCAGCCCTGATCGCACCCCTATCAATAGCCCCTCCACGCACAAAACGACGAAAGGACGTACCCGAATGCGCATTACCGTTGTCGCCCTCGGAAAGATCGGGCTGCCGCTGGCGGTCCAGTACGCTGAAAAAGGCCATGAGGTCATCGGCGTGGACGTCAACCCCGTCACGGTGGAGGCCGTCAACGCGGGCCGGGAGCCCTTCCCGGGCGAGGCGCACCTGGCGGACAAGCTCGCGGCCCTGAACCCGGCCACGGGCAACGGCGCGCTGCGAGCCACCACCGACTACGCCGAGGCGGTTCCAGGCGCGGACGCGATCGTGCTGGTGGTGCCCCTGTTCGTCGACGACGCCACCTGGGAGCCGGACTTCACGCTCATGGACGCCGCCACGCGCTCCCTGGCCGAGCACCTGACGCCGGGCACCCTCATCTCCTATGAGACGACCCTGCCGGTCGGCACCACCCGCGGCCGCTGGAAGCCGCTCATCGAGGAGATCAGCGGCCTGGCCGAGGGCGCCGACTTCCACCTCGTCTTCAGCCCGGAGCGGGTGCTGACGGGCCGCGTCTTCGCCGACCTGCGCCGCTACCCCAAGCTCGTGGGCGGCCTGGACGACGCCGGCACGGCCGCTGGCATCGCCTTCTACGAGGCCGTCCTCGACTTCGACCCCCGTCCCGACCTGCCCCGCCCCAACGGCGTGTGGGACATGGGCACCGCCGAGGCCGCCG
>ERZ773099.1386-NODE-1386-length-17949-cov-16.615458_pt1 | contig 17949 bp, 9 predicted proteins | sample MGYA00511120_ERZ773099 | MGnify/ENA primary metagenome ERZ773099 (study PRJEB29015, sample SAMEA2738012) | human oral metagenome | biome: human oral; feature: human-associated habitat; material: dental | place: China | collected 2104 ...
TTTCCATGCGGACGAACCAGGGGTTGGTGGCGTCCTTGGGGACGACGGCGATCGTGTAGTTGCCGTCTCCCCCGCCGCTGCGTGCGCCGCCGGATTGGGAGGCGTCACCCGGCGTGCACGCCCCGAGGGCGAGGGCGCAGGCGGACGCGGTGACGAGTGCTGTTGCTGCGAGGCTGGACTTCATCGTGACTCCTCTGGGTATTGTCAACATCGGTGTTGGGTTGTCGCGCGGCGGCACTGTCGTTGCGGCGTTGCTCCGTTGTGCTGCTGCGATGTTGGGGGCCGGGCGTTCTCCTTCCTTGGAGACGCGTCGGCGTGCCACTATCCTACGCCATAGGCGTATCGTCGCTTGCCATACGGACGGAATTGGTCCGGATCGTTCCGGGCCGACGCTGCCCGCCGCTGCCCGCCGTTCATCGCCGCGGATGCCAACACTGCAGGGGACGCTCCTCAGCTGCGAGAACAGCATCGGACGTGGACGAACGGGGGTCGAGTGGTAGGAGTTTGGGGCAGCGAGCCCAGTGAGCGGGCTGAGCGCCGCGCGTCGCACACCTCCTGGGTCATGCACCCGCCAACAGGCCGACGGAACGATTGGCAATCAGCCACCGACGCCTTCCTGGAGCGCTTGCGGGCCTGCAGCAAACAGACCTATAGTTACCATCAAATCTTTTCCCTAGCTTCAGGATCGGTTATGGGACAGCAACGAGGCACCTTCTACTGGGACGACGATTCCCTCTCACCGGGCAACCGATCCGACGGCAGCTGGTCACAGAATCTGTTCGACGAGGACGGCAACCTTCGAGCACATGCGCGTTTCGTCCCCGATCCTGAGTCGTTCGACGACGGTGACTGCTCATACTCCCCTTATGACGATCCGCCGATGTTCATGTCGAGCGAGACTAGGTGGGATTCCGAGGACAAGGAGGATGAGGATTCGACCGACGACCCAACCGAACGGCTATTTGAGGCTCTGATCCTCCTGATAGGTGTGGCCGCGGTGGCTGGAGCCTCATATGCGGGTCCCCGAATCAAGAAGTGGGCGGAAGGCACGGCGCTCCCGTTCATCAAGGGCACGCTATCGAAGGTCCGCTTGCCGTGGGGAAAGAAACAGGACGAGGACCCGGCTCCCGAAGGTACCGATGTCGCAAGCTCGCGACTCGCGACGATCGGGCGCGGCGGCGCTCAAGCCACCCACGCCCCTCTCCAGATTGAGGCGAAGCGACAGAAGATGTCGAACGCTGAGGCTCAGGCGCGCCTGATGGCGGCCGCGGCGGCGCGACTCTTCGCGGAGGAGCAGACTCGACTCGTCTCGCGGTCGGACATTGTCGATGCGGCAGACGTGGACGAGCTGAGGGCACAGATTGCCATACACCCGCGTGAGAAGCTGGAAACTCTTCTCCAGCACTTGGCGCGCAACCCGCGTCTTCTGGAAGACACGAGCCTAGCTCAGCTGGCCACCATCATGGATCTGCGGAGCCTAGGCATCGACACCACCCAACAACAACGAGCAGGTATTCCCAGAGACAACAACACCGCTCCGAAGGAAACAAACTAGCGCCAAAGAATGCGCTGGGCAAAATCCTCAGCACGAGAATCCGACGTGTTCGTTATAGGTCGCGCCAGGCAGGCGTCGAGCTCACTGCAGCTCGACCTTAGTGACGTTGATGGTGGTCTCCCGGGTCCGCCGCAAGTGTGGCAGTGCGATACGCGGATCGAAGGGCGACGACCAGGTGAAGTTCTCGTAGACGTCTAGCCCGCGACCCAGGTCGATAACCCATCCGGTATCGGTCGTGATGCTACGGTCATGGAAGGGCTCAACGATGCTGCAGTCGATCACGATCCCGAACTGCCCCCACGACTGCTGTAGCTGTCCGAGAGTCGCTTCCTGCTTCGCGCGATAAGCATCTTCATCGCTGGCGCAGGTCTCGATAACGACCTTCGGGAGCCTGGCGGCGTCGGCATGCTGAATCAGCTGCAGCAGGATCTCGTGCACGTTCCGGATCTGATAGGGCTGACGCAGGTAGGGATCGCGGATCCTAACCTCGCCTGCATCAAACAGGTACGGGAGCAGGATGTCCGGCATCGAATGACCGATGCTCGGAGGGATCTGTCGACGACCGGGCTTGGCGCGCGACCGCAGAACGGCGCGCTTATCGATCACGAGCGTTGAATCCGTGTCTGATTCATCGTCCGCCTCGACCGCGACGCCGGACGGTGAGCGCGGCTCGGAGAGATCACTGGATGCATGCGCATCGCCCAGCACATCGTCCGCGGCGCCAGAGGAAGCGAAGTACTGCGGGTAATCCAGCTCCTCCTGGGTGGGCACCGCGCACGCATGCACAGCGTCGTAACGGTCCTGGCCCACGCGTCCCAGCATGTAGGTGAAGTGCGATCCGGATGCGGCCATCGTGTCGTCAAGGCGGACGATCTGGTCCTTGACTCTCTTGCGCCCCTCGATCGCGAAACGCAGCAGTTCCTCGAGTTCCTCGGGCTTCCCGTCGCGCGCCGGAAAGATGAGTTTCGCCAGTCCGGAGAAGGTCTTTCGCACGGCGTCCTGATCGCGCTTCGACATCGCCGGATCGAGTGTCGCCAGGGTGTCGAGGTCGCCCGAATAGTCCAGGGTCCGCAGGTGGCGCAGCGCCTCGGCCAGGTAGTCCACGATCAGCCCGTACCCTCGCGAGAAAAGCTCGGGCCGGACGATGTCGATCTCCCATCCGGGCAGGTAGAAGTGGATGCGGTCCATGTACGCGGTGTCATGGTACGCCTCGGGCAGGGCCTCAAACAGGTCGGCCGTCGCCAGCATCGCGGGCACGGTGCGCGTCGTGTTACCGACAAAGACCATCGAGGCCTCGGCCGTGATGGTACTGTCGCCGCGTGAGAAGGACTTGTTCGCGAGGTAGTTCTTGAGCGTATCGACCAGGCTGCGCTCCACGCGCTTGCGCCCGGCGAATTCGTCGAAGGCGACGACGTCCCAGTAGCCGACCAGGCCGATGCGTCTGGTCGCGTTGTTAACGAAGAGCTTCGCCAGCGTGACCTCGCCACCCGACACGAGGATGCCGTGGGGCGAAAACTCGGAGTAGATATGCGACTTTCCCGTGCCCTTGGGCCCCAGCTCCACCAGGTTGTAGTTACGTTCGACGTAGGGAATGAGTCGGGTGAGCTGGAAGAGCTTCGCACGCCGGCTGAGCTTGGCGGGGTCGAGGCCGACCGAAGCGACCAGCAGGTCGATCCACTGATCGGCACTGAAGGACGATCGGCCCTGGCAGTAGCGCTCGAAGTCGAATCGCGGCAGCTGGATTGCTTGAAGGCGCGAGACGATCCACGGGCTGGTCGCCTTCGCGCCGGGGTCTCCCATCGGCACGTAGGATACGTCGGCCATGCACCAGACGCCGCCGGTGAGCAGGCGGTCGTTGTCGCGGACGGTCGCGTCGGACACCAGCGCGTTGGTGATCCCAAGGTTCTCGAAGGATGCGCTGTATCGGTCGTGGGTTTCGTCGAGGCTGACGGAGACCTTGTCGATGATGCGGTACTGCCCCGCCTCGCGGATGCGCGACTTAATCAGCTCGGATTCGCCGCGGTTGACGTAGTGCTGGGCGAGGATTCGCCGAACGCTTTCGACGCCCTCGATGATCGCCGCTTCGCTGGTGGTCGCGCAGTACTGGGCGAGCAGGAATTCGAGCACGTAGGAGGGCACGATTGCGTTTCCCTTGACCTGCCCGACCAGGTCCTTGCGGACGACGAAACCGTCGTAGGCGCGCGCGGCCGTCTCCTCATACCCCGCGAGCGTTCCCCTCTCGCTTCCCCCAATTGGCGACGAGGCCTGGGTATCCTGGCGCTCCACAGCATCCTGCGGTGGCATGCTCATAGGTCGAATCCTCCGAATCCTGCGAACCCGTTGTCGTTGAGAGTCAGTTCATGGACGGCGACAGCCTCACCGACGATCTGTCCGTGAACGGTCTTGTAGGCGACGATCCGCACCCTCTGGCCGGAGTGGCTCTGCAGGACTCCGTCGTTGAGGATGAGTTCGCTGCTCTGCTTGAGGGACACCTCGGAGCGCTGGTCGGCGTCCAGGGTGATGACGCGTGTGCTCGACAGGCGCTCACCGGTCGCGCTCTCGAGGCCGATCGTGACGGTGAGCGGGCGGCGCGTGGGGCTGACGGGTTCCTGCTGAATGACGCGGGGGCTGAAGCGGTTGACTTTCAGGGAGGTGTCGTCGTAGTGCAGGGCGATGCCGACGTCTCGCACCTCCTCGGTTACCCCGCTGCCCACCGACACCTCGATGACGGGGATGGTGATCTCCTGGAGGGACGCGCCGCCGTGGACGAAGCGATTGCCGCTTCCTTGGACGCGGATACGCCGCGTGCCGTAGGGCAGGGCGACGCTGGGACCGGAGTCCAGTCCGACGGCCGTGGCGTCGAAGGCGACGAAGTCGTCGGTCGACTCCAGGTCCGTCCCCAGGACGTAGCGACGCTTCTTGAGGAGAATGGAACGCCCCCGCGGGATACCGCCTTGTTTCGCGGTTTCGTCATTCGCGGGCTCGTTGTCCTGGTAGAGGAATCCGTGATCCGCGGTGACGAGGACGCGCGTAACGTCCGCGGAGATAAGCCTGCCGACGAAGACGGAGAGATCCTCGATGGCCTGTTCGACTGCCTCGGGGGTCCTGTTCTCCGAGGCCGCGTGGTCGCCCGTCGCGTCGATGACGTTGTGGTAGACGTACACGGCGGAGGCACCCTTGAACCTCGAGCGCATCGCCTTGACGTTGTCCTTTGCCAGTTCCTCGTATGTAAAGGCGACGGCGTCCTCGTCTGCCAAGATTGCGCGACGCGCATCGATCCCGGCGGTTGACCGTCCGTCTGCCTCGACGACGACCTGATCCTTGCCTCGCACGCTGAGGGTGAGCTCTCGGTGCGGGAGCAGCGCCGCCATGCCGAGGGCGGTGATCGAGGGAAGCATGGTGTACCACGGCGTCAGGCCGACGGAGCCTCGCCCGAGGGAGCGCAGCCGGTCGGCGAGCTCAGCCCCGGCCTCGTAGCGCAGAGCATCGGAGATGATAATGACCGTTCGCCTGTGGGAGCCGGCCACGAGGAGCCGGTGGAAGGAGTCGATGCGCGCGGATGACACGGTCGTGGGGATGTCCCAGGTGAGCATGGCTCGCAGGGCGTCGTCCCATGTGCGCGAGAGGGGGCGCAGGTAGTCATCCTGGTAGGCCTTCTCGACGTGGCGGCTAAGGTCGATCAAGACGTCCTCGACGTGGACGGCTCGGGAGGCACGCACGTAGTGGCGGTACTCCTGGTCGATCGCCCATAGGCCGTTGTCGGGGGATGTATAGCGGGTGAAGCCCTCGGCGGCGTCCGCGAACGCGATCCCGGGGAGCGAACGCAGGTGGGTCAGGAGGCGTGCCCCGGCGCGGGCTGCATCCCACAGGAGCGCCGCGTCGTCGTACCAGAGGCCTTCGCGGCGCCTCCCGCGCTGTTCTTCGACGGTGGCGACGCCAACGGATCCGTCGATGATCCCGCGGACGAGGCGGGAGATGAGTTCGCGGTCGACGCCCGGCGTGGTCGTGTCGATGAGGAGGGCGTCGGTGGTGGCATCGTGCAGAGCGGCGCTGGCTCCAGTGGCTTCGTCGACGCGCTGGGCCCACCGGCGGGCGTCGCCACGCGTGGATACGTCGCGGGTCCACATGATGAAGTCGCGTTGGGCGGAGTTGTGCTGGTGATCCCAGCCCTTCGCGTTCATGACGAAGAGCCAGGTCATGAGCGCGTCGAAGGTGTGTTCGCCGTCGTAGCCCCAGATCCCCTGGGCTCCCTCCCAGAAGTACGTGTCGAGGCCCCACTTAAGGGCGGCGAGCGGGTCCCCATCCTCAACGGACGAGGCCGTGGCGAGCTTGGCGAAGAGGACGGAGAAGGAACGCTGCTGTGTCTTGAGCAGAACAGCGCTCATTGCGGCGAGGAAGGTCCTGCGGTCGGAGCGCTTGTCGGCGTCGCTGATGGCACCGAGGTGCTTCTTGAGGTCGGCGACGCGCGCGGTGGAGTTGAAGAAGGGTGCGTATTCGTCGATGACTGCGGCCAGCGCAGGGTCGACGCCGAGTTCGCGCACGAGGAGGGTAGAGGCGTCGGCCTTGAACGTGGGGTATCCGCATCGCACGTCGGCGAGGAAATCTTCTTCGAGGGGCGGGAGCTCGCCTCCGCGGTAGAGAACGTAGCGGGACTTGGTGTCTTCGGCGAAGATGCGGAGTTTGGTTTCGAAGAGGTTGGCGTTGATCGTGATGAGGGTAGCCCCGTCGAGCAGCTCTCGGACGGCGTCGAGGTCCTCGGCGTATTCGCCGTTGCGATCCAGCCACGTGACGATGCGCCCCTGCTCGAGCAGGGCGTTGAGTTCCTCTGCCAGCCGAGAGGCATCGATTCCGCTCATTGTGTGCCTCCTCCGAGTCGGTTATGCAGGTCCGTCAGGCGCTCCAGGGCCCGCCTGAGGCTATCGCTTTCGGCGGCGGCGCGCTCGATGCTCCAGTGGTCCGTCATGAGGCGCTGTAGGTGTACCGCGTAGGTGGGGCCGAATGCCAACTTTCCGCCTTCACGGAGTACAGCGTCCTTGAATTGAGCCTTTTGGAACAGTCGCAGCAGATGGTCTTTAGGCCAGGAATCGTAGGGCCTCACACTCGCTATGGGCCGCTCGCAGAATTCTGCGACTCCCTGCCGGTCCGCCAGGATCCACGACTCGATGCACTGGTCGACAATCCGGATGAGCAGATCGGGCGACTCACCCGGAGTTTTCGAGGAGAGCATCGAACGCACCGCCACAGGACAACCACCCTCGTCACAGTCAAGATCGCGGAAGATGACATACGGAATAAACCGAGCGGCCTCCCAGTACTTCTTGATGTCCCTGTCGATCACACCCTTGCCGTTGGCCCTCGTAAAAGCGAATTCACCGTTGACCCATCCCGCCGCACGCATCAGCGCGGTGACAACCGGTATGTCTGTCGGTCCCTCGACGATGACCTGGGCGAAGACGTAACCCTCCATCTCTTACAAGGTTCCCAGCGGAATCGTGCGACCGTTGACAGCATCGATGCCCTGCGATTTGGGCAGGCCAGCGCTAACGACGGCTTTGATGCGCGGGTCGTTCGACTCCGACAGCAGCTGACCCGTCGTCTCTCCGTTCTCCGAGCGCAACATCAGGATCTGGCTGGGGAGCACCAGCTCGGAGTCAATGAGTTCCGGCGAGTGGGTGCTGATGACCATCTGTACGTCGCGGTTCATGGCGACCTCTGCCAGGAGCGAGGGGAGCGATCGGACGACGGAGGCCTGCAGGAAGGTTTCTGGTTCTTCGATGAGGACGACGCTCGTGTCGCGCGGTAGCGTCGCCAGGTCGAAGAGCAGGCCGAGCAGGCGCAGTGTTCCTTCGGAGAATTGCTCGTGCGAGTAGACGCCGGTCGCACCGCGCACGGGGGTATCGCTGTAGAACACGAGCTCTGTGCCGAGTCCCATACGCTGGTAGGACAGGTTCGGGGTTTCCGGCACCGCCGCGGCCATGATCGGGCGAATGCGGTCAACCACGGCATCCAGCTGCTGATCAGGAAAGCGCCCCGCGTGCTGGAAGAAGCCCGTCCCATGGTCCGGGTCGTAGCGGTCGGCCCGCTCGAGCATCTTCTTGGGATTCGGGTGAATGTAGCGGATGCCCGAGAGCATGTTGCGAATAGACAGGGCACTTCCCGTTACTCGTTTTGTTCCAGGAACACCCGTTACGTCTTCGCCGTCGATCACTAGCTTTTCATCTTCGACGAAAGCATAGTCCGAGACGTATTCCGACACCGGGTCAACGCTCTCATCCTCCAGCTGATATTCGTCGGGGGAATCGGCTATCTCCATTGTCGCTAGATGCTCGAAGGAAAACGAAGTAGGTTTGGCAGCAACCCGGGGCTGAAGTATCCGAGGTTGATCGGCCTCCAGCAAACCAGTGGGAATACCGGCTTTTAGAGGACGCATCCGCATTTCTCCACCAACGAAATCCTCAACCACTGTCACCTTCCGAAGGGACAGATCGTAGGTAATCTGGTGCACATCGATCTCCGCTGTCACAGCAAACGATGCGGAGTCTGCTCCCGTGTGAAAGTAGCGCTCCGGGCCTCCTAGGTCCACCGAGGCTGCCAGCAGTCCGCGCCGCGCGACATCACTCAGAAAGCGCAGGGCGGCCAGCAGGTTAGTCTTACCCGATGAGTTGGGGCCGACGACGAAGAGACGCGAGGACAGGTCGAACTCGATGTGGGCGAAGTTGCGCCAGTTCGTGATGGCGATGTGCGTCAGCTTCACGTCGCGTCCTTTCATTGCCAGACCGGGTGCCTCTCCAGTGTCCCACGGGGTGAGGGCACTGTCAGGACCACCACACGTTGTTCTTCTTGATTTCCCCGCGGGCCCACTTGAGATCAGTCGCGATTCCCTTCTTAACTTCCGTCGTGGCGGCACCGATTGCCGGCTGCGGGAGGTCCTTCAGGTCCGAGCGCCAGCCGTAGGCGAGCTTGAGGCGGTTGATGCGCACGCCGTCGTCCAGGTCCAGGTGGATGCGGCGCTGGGCGAGGGGCTGCAGGACCGAGTCGATGAATCCCTGGACCTCCGCGACCTGCGCGTCGATCTCCGAGCGTTTCTTGTCGATGCGTGCGCGAGCGCGATCGGCTTTCTTGTCGTCGCCCGCCACAGCGTCGCGTTCTCTGCCGAGCGCCTCGGCCTCCGCCTTGAGGCGATCGACGAAGGGGGCCGCGTACTTGGTGAGAACCTGTCCGATCGTGTCGGGCGTGTAGCGGTGCAGGTAGATGAGCGCCCGGAACGTGCCCTTCGGGGACTCGACGGGCCAGTACACGGGTCGTCCGCTGTATTCCTTCTGGTGGTCAGCGGCGAAGGTCTTCGCCATGTACTGCTCCAGCGCCCGCTCGGGGTCCGTCGGGACGATCGGGGCAGCGAACTCGGTCGTGTTGCTACCGTTCTTGACGGCCAGGCAGCGGGTCAGGAACTCAACGTTGTCACCCAGGTCCGACGCGCCGAAGACCGCTCGCAGCACCGCCTTGACGCGGCGCGAGGCGTCGTCGTCGAAGGCACCGCCGGTGACGGGGATGATGCCGTCGTCGTCGGGCTGCAGGCGCGGATCGGGGACGCGGTAGCGGAAGTCGTCGAGGGTCGAGGCCTGGTCGGCCAGCACGAGGCCGGGCACGTCGACGCTGTAGCGGCCCATGGTGACGCCGATGGCCCATGAGATGAGCTCGCGCGCGCTGCGCTGGTAGTGCAGCCAGCGGTATTCCTCCTCGCTGCGCTTGGGCGTTCCCTTTGTGGGGGCGAAGGCGAAGCGGGGGTTGTAGGTGAGGGAGACGCGCGAGAGGGGGACGTCAACCTCCACCTCGTCCGCGAGGCCGTAGACGTCGGCCCAGTAGCGGTTGTTCTCCGACTCCAAGCGCCGCGCCTCTTCCGCGGTCTCGCAGCTGCGTCGGTACCAGTCGTCGAAGGCGTCCTGGAGCAGCGAGTGTCCGCCGCGCAGGTAGGGCGGCCGGGCGAAGTCCCACGCGGTCTCGTGAGCGTCCCAGTCGCCGCGGAACATATCGATCAGCCGCTCAACACCCGCCGGATCGAAGGACTCCGGTTCGATCCAGGGAAGATTCTTCACCTGGCCAACCTCAAACATAACGGTTGGGGCGATAGTAGATTCGAGCTTCAGCGTCGTACTTGAATTTAAGTACCCAAGCATTCTAAAGGTTTGCTGATCCGAATGTAAGAATACAGCAGCACCCTTATCGTTATGTAAGAATACAGCAGCACCCTTATCGTTAAAGATCGAAGAAGAATCAAACAATCGGAACGAAGGATCTCCTGACGACACACGTGCCCACGAAATGCAGGGCCGGAAGTAGCAATCGGGGTTACGGATAACTGATCGCGGCCTGAAGTCCCAGAGTTCGCGTCCATCGCCCTCCCAGTTGATGACGTAGTCCTGGTTTCCCCACCACTTGCGGAACTCTCCGCCCTTGTTGTGTGGGAACCAGCGTGCGCCGCTGGCTCGGGCGTCCTCGCGGTCGCGGGCGCGCATGTAGGAGCGGTCGGCGCTCACCTCGAACCACTGGCGCAGGAAGCGCTCGTTATCTCCCGTCTGAAGTCCTACTTTAGTATCCGCGATCTCCCCCAGCGGAGTTCCCGCCGCAAAGGCGTTGAGCATCTGCTGGCTAGCCCAGTACACGATGGGTCGCCCCGGGATGATTGCGAGAGTCGCCACGGAGGTCTCGAAGCGCAAAGCGTGCGCGTTGTTCGCAGCTGCCTTGCGGAGCAACCGGGCTTTCTCTGTTTCGTCGCGCCCGTCCACCAGGCGCAGGTACACCCCGACACGGTCGGCGTCGCAGGCGACATTCGTCGTCGCAAAAGCGGTGGTCTGGACAACCTCTCCGTCGATTGAGTCGAATGCGCTCGTACCCAGGTGTGCCATCGATTCGATGCTCATGGCGGAGAGCATCCACGGCCGCAGGTCGCGGTAAGAGGACAGGAACATCCATGCGTGCATCGTGATCATGCCGATCGCGCCACGACGCTGAGCCAGGGAGGCGGCACGCTCGATAAACATCGCGCACAGGTCCGAGGCACCGCGCTTATAGAACTTCTTCGCGTATCGCTTGAGCGGATCCTTCGCCTTCTTCATACTGAGGTACGGCGGATTCGCTATCAGCGTCGTGTAGCGACCGTCCTCCAGGACCTCGCAGATGTCGGCGGCTCGCAGCCAGTCGTCGCGGTCGGCGCCGCCCAGCAGCTGCTGTCTCTCCCCCGCGTCGATGCGGCGCGCGATCTCGCGGAACAGGTCGGACGTACCCGCGGGCACGCGGATAAGCGAGCCGAAGGTGTTAGCGTCACGCAGCTGCTCGATCAGCCGAGAGACGCCCAAGGCAATGCTTTCGGGAGCCGCGTCCGCGATGTCCGCGGGACTCAGCTCGTCCAGGTGTACGGACTCGACGTGCACGATCCGGGGTCCCCGCCACTGGCCACCGCGCTGCGTCTCGCGCTCGATGCGCTCCAGGAATCGGGGGTCGTGTTCGACGGCCTTCATGGTCAGGGCGAAGGACGCGAGCTGGGCTGCGCGTCCGTCCACGTCCGCTCCGCACAAGTTGTTCTCCAGGATCAGGCGGGCGATCCGCCTGGTCGGGTATCCCGCCTCGGCGTACATGTCCCACAGGACGTCGAAGGCGTAGGTGAGCATGTGCCCCGACCCGCAGGCCGGGTCGATGACGCGGAAGTCCTCCGGGTTGGCGATCGCCAGGCCTTGGTCCTCCTGCCCCTCGGCGGGGGTCACCAGGTACTCGAAGCGCTCACGGAGCGCCGAGTCCGGGTGGGCGCGCAGCCACTGCGCGCCCAGGGTGTTCTCCACCAGGTAGCGCACCACCCAGTGCGGGGTGAACAGCTGTGTGACGGGAGCCAACGTGTCCTTGTCGATCTTGACCCCCGAGTCGTTGATCTCCTTCTTGCGCGCGGAAATGTAGAACTGGTAGAGCCAGCCGATCACCTCGACATCCATGCGGCCAGACTCGTCGGGGCCGATCGCCGCCGCGATGTCGGCGCGCACCGACTCTCCTGCCGACAGAAGGTCGGTCGGGGGCACCAGGTTCGTCCAGTCGTCCGCCTGTGGGAACACGCCCGGCATGACCAGGTGCCAGGCGGCGCAGTACTCCCGGAGCAACAGGACGTAGGCGTCCAGGTCCCTGTTGGCAAAGAGGAGGTCGGAGACCCGCGTCCGCGCGGCGTCGCCGATGCGCGGATCGAAGGACCCCTCTCGTGCGCGCTGGACGCATTCGGGGACACCGTCGCCGGATCCCCCCGCGGGGGTCACGACCCCGTAGATGCCCGAGAGCCCCGTCGCGTCCATGTAGCGCAGGGCGGTGAGTCGGTTGAACCAGGAATAGGCGACGACCTTCGCGGCACCCAGCACTCGGCCACCCGCTGCCTCGGCGTTCCTGTTGACGGCCTGCTTGAGCTTCTCCCGGTCCGAGTCGCTCAGCAGCGGGTCGGCCATCCTGCGCTCGATCGCCGCCACGGCCATCTCGATCAGGCGCTCGCGCGACGCGGACGCCAGGGACTCCAACGCTGAGGTATTCATTGCCTGCTCCTTCAGTTCCGCAGCTGCTTGCCGTCGCGCACGGCCGCGAGCATCTGCTCACGGACGCGCTCGACATACTCATCGACCTGCTCCGGCGTCGAGAGGACGCCGCTCGTCCTCGGCAGCAATTCCTCCAGTCGCACGATGATCGGCCTGCCAGCAGCCGGTCTCTGCGCCTCGGTAGCATCATCAGCGTCAGCCGACTCCGCTGGAACCGCAGAAGCGATCAATGCGGCGTAGAGATCGTCGACGCGCCGCTCCAGTCGACGCCCAACCTCCTCCGCGTGACCGGGCTTCGATACCCGATTCACCTCGGAGCAGAGCCGCTCCATCTCCGCATCGACCTTCAGCCGAGCATGTTCCGAGGCCGCCTTGAACTCCGCTGACCCGCGAAGCTCCACCACGGCCTCGTCGATTCGACGCAGGACCTTATCGCGCTGCGCCTGCACCAGCGCGACGCGAGCCCCGCGAATGCGCTCGACCAGCGGCGAGATCTCCTGCGTGCGCACGTACAGGGTCGGGCTCTCCGCGAGCGCCCGCAACTCTTCGATTGCTCGGCGGCCGTCCTCGGTCAGCTCGAAGATCGACAGGCCGTCGGCCTCAGCCAGGGCGTCGCGAAGCTCCTGCTCGTGACGTTCCACGAAGTCCCTGTAGGGCATCAGGAAGTCGTCGACGATCTCGATCAGATCGTCGAATCCGCCGAGGATCCGCGGGTCCAGCATCTCCTCTTCCGTGTGCTGCGTCGTCGTCAGCGGCGTCAGCATGCCGAGGGCCTCGGAAACCTCACCGTCAAAGCGATACCTGCCCGGCTCGTAGCCCTTCAACAGGCGCACCCAGTCGGTCGCCTTCGTCTCGACCGCGCGGACGCGCGAGGGGCCGTCCTGCGGGGACTCCCCCGGGACAAACTGGCCGACAAAACGCTGGAAATCCGCGAGCGCGGCGCGATCCAGGTGCTTCTTCTTCTGCAGCAGCACGCGTCCCTGGCGGTTCACGTCTCGCAGGGCACCCTCCAGCTCCGTGCGGGCGAGCGGGCGATCGTTCTCCATTGCCTCAAGCAGCTCCAGGCGAAGGGCCGTCGCCACGATGGCCAGGACCGCATTCTTATCCCAGCCAAAGGGGGCTTGACCGTAGTGCTCGACCGCGCCTTTCACGTACACGTTCTGGCCGCCCTGCAGGCGCGCCTGCTCCACCCACCGCGCGCACTCTCCCGCCAGGCTCTGCGCGAGGTCCACGCCCGGATCCACGTCCAGCGTCGCATCCTCGGGGTCCCGCAGGAAGGAGGCGATCTGCCCATCCTTGAGGCCCGCCAGCGGCTTCGCGTCCTCGATGCGCGGGTAGACCTGCTGAGCCAGGCGGGTCAGGCCCAGCTTCACCAGCTCCTCGGGCTGCTTCGCGGTCCCCGTCGGAACTTCCTGCCCGTCGACGAACAGTGACGCGCGCATGAGCGCGTCTTTCACGGCCTCGCCGATAGCTCGTCGACGCTGCTCGTTGTCATCCTTGTGCGCCTGGATGATGCGCTTACGCAGTCCAGTCGTAGCGCCCGCCTGGCGCTTAACATACTCCTCCGTCTGACAGAAGACACGCACGTCTTCGAGGATCTCGGAGCTGACTTCGAGCCCCATCGAAAGGGTGTCACGACGAACAACACTCTCGTGGCGGATGCCCTCCTCGTCTAGAGAGGACTGCGGCGTAAATACCGAGATCACCAGCGGCTCAGCCTGTTCTCGACGCCCATCGACGAACAGGGACACGCCCATGCGACGGTTCGTTCCGGGATAGACGAAGCTCGCCACCGAGGTACCGGCGTGCCTACGGATGTCCGCGCGCAGCAGATCCGTAACATCCCGCGGCTCCACAATGATTTGGCTGATCTCGCGACGGACTTCCTTTTCTTCGTTCGTCATGTACGCATAGGTTCCGTCCGCCTGACGCTGCACGTACACCTGATCCGAGAGGACGTGAAGCGCACGCACGACGCGCTCCTCCAGATCAGTCGCATCCTGATCCAGGGAACGGCGCAGCAGGACCGCGATATTGCGCGGAGATGCGGGGAAGGAATCCACGTAGCGAACGAGCAGGAGAACCTTCAGCACGCTCATCGTGAAGGGGTCTCGCGTGTGCGAGTCCTGAGCGGCGCGCCCGATGTTGTCTTTCACGTCCGACTTGAGCATCGCCGCGATGCCATCGTAGAAGCGATCGAAAGACGCGACCGTGCCCAGCTCGTCATCCGTCAGCTCCTGCGCGATCTGCTGACACACACCCAACAGCGAGCGCGCGCCCACCGACGAGTGACGGCCCGTGAACAGGTCGTTATCGGACAGGCCTCGCATCGCCTGCGTGAACATCTCAAACTGGTAGTCCACAAACGGATACTTCGCGACAAAGCTATCCCTGGTGAGGTAGTTGTCGTACTTCTTCGATCCCTCCGGGAAACGGAACATCGACGGGAAGCCCGCACCGAGACGCTGCCACATCGCATCCAACTCAGAGGCACCTTGCTCACTCTTTGTCAGGAGGCGACGAGCGATCACGTCCGTGACCTCCTCGGTCGACAGACTCACCTTGATCGCGAAGCGCCCCTGAATCTTCGAAAAATCGGTACTGCGGCGCTCGTTCATCTGCTTCGTGATCCCGCTCAGTTCCTCCTGAGAGGTCACGAAGACCCAGGCACGCCCGGGACAGTGCGTCGCCAGCTGCTCCGTGATGGTCTGGAGGTTGAGCATCAGCTGCGAGTCATCGCCGATAAACTGGCCGACCTCGTCGACGAAGAAGGCGATGCGCTGGTGGGGTCCCTGGCGCTCCAGCCACGACGCCACGTCCTGCGCGAAGGCCTCGGCCGACAGGCTCAGCTGCTCACGGTAGCTGCGGAAGGGCTGATCCACCTGGTGTCCCAGTCGCCCCAGGGCCTTCGAGACGAGCGCCTCCGAGAAGACCGTGTTGACGCGTCCAACCTCCCAAGCGTGCCCGGCCTCCTCCAGGTAGGCCTCGTGGAAGCGAGCCAGCTCCCCCCTATTCTCCAGGTCTCGCTCCAGCGCGCCGACTCCCAGATCCTTCGAGTACAGGCCGCGCGCCTCGAAGTAGACCTTATAGAAGACCTCGATCATCGCCGAGCCGCGCTCGCGCGTCGACTTGTCGTCCTTCGCGTCGATGTTGAACAGGACAGCGCGCGTGGGCGTATGCAGGCTCCGCTTGAGGTCCGCGATGATCGTCTCGTCGCCCGTGACCTTCTGCTCGAAGGCACGTTCGACGTCCTCGCGGCTCACCGGCTGGCTCCCCGCCTGCTCACCGAGCAGGTAAGACAGCATCTTCAGCAGGTGGGACTTACCAGAACCGAAGAAGCCCGAAATCCATACGCCGTTGGATGGAGCGTCGACCTGGTTCCAGGCTCCCACGATGTCTCTCAATCCATCACGGATCTCCTTGGTCATGACGTACTCGTCCACCTCGGAGACGACCTTCGTCGTGTCGTCAGCCTTGATGACACCGTCGATCGACCGGAAAATAGCCTTCGCGTACAGATCCCTCATGCCCATGCGTCACACCTTTGTCTATCTGTCAGTTCACCGACGGTTCTAGAGTAAGCTAGAACTTCACCAAATCAAAAGCCCGATAGTAGTTGTCCTGGGAAATCTGATCGAAGAGCACCAGCGCCGAATGAGTCGACGGCGACTGATGGTACGACCCCGGGAAGGTCACGACCATCGGCACCCGCCCCAGCAAAGGCTGCAGGCAATTGAGGAGCAGGTGCGTGCGCACAAGCGGGAACAGGTGATGCACCCCCGAGAGCAGGACAGCATCAACGTTCTCCTCTCCCCCGGCCTCATCCACTGCCGTCTTGATCGCGGGAGCCAAAACACCCTCAACATCGATCACACCACTCAAACCAGCCCGGAACGTGTCCGAATCCAGCTGCGCCTCCATCGACAGCATCTGGCCGAAAAAAGGAGACCCCTTCCAGATCTCCACCGCGAGCGCAAACACATCGACATCGGCCAGACGGTAGCGTTCCTCGCGCAGATGACGAAGCAGCCTGGCCAGCTCCTTGTCGACGCTCGGCTCCCAATCGGGCTTGTAACGCAGGACGAAAAAAGGAACCTCGTTGCTCAGGCCCTCCATCTTCTTGAAGCGCTCCGAGGTCAGGACACGGTACGCGCAATCGAACGTCTCCCTCAGGGATTCCAGGTACGCTCCACGCTTCGACACCGACCGAACCTTCCTCTCGCGCCACGGCCCAAACCGGGCCTCTCATACCGTACCGCAGGCCACCCACAATTCGAGCCCAATCATGGCTCTCGCGTCACATTCTCCTGAATAAGTGTCAGTCGAGGACATCAAACTGGAACTGCGCGACCGGGAACGACTCGCGCATAGGCCAACCCCACGGACGCGGTGCCGCATTCACTAGGCGGGCAACCCCCACAGGGACCACGACCGGTAAAGTAGCCCCAGCCTCGTCAATGAACCCCACATCGCGCATGCAGCGCAGGAAAACGGAGCGCACCTTCTGCCCGCTCTTCACCGTCAGCGTCGACATCGCGGGATCCACCCGGCGCTGAGACTGCACAAACTCGTCGATTTCCGCAGAGGTCAAGGGGGCCTCGTCCACCACCAGGCGCAGCCACGCGACCTCCCGCGCGCAGGCCGCGAACACGTAGGATTCTGTGATGAGAGCTAGCCACATCACCAGCTCCCAGCCGTACTCGCGACCAGCGACGAAACGGAGAGCGTCGTCCTCCAGGTACGACAGGTGCTTCGTCGTCGCGCTTGCCAGGCGCCGCCGCGTCGACTCTGAGCCCGCGACCACCAGGTTCTGCTCGAACAGCACTGTTGCTGCCTCACGAGCGCTCATTCCCGAGGCCATCAACTCTGCAGCCTCGAACGTTCCCGCATTCGTCGCGCCCCCCACCGTGATGGTCAACGCAAGCCTCCGATCCGACACGACGCCACCCCTCACCGTTCTACTCAGGTCACGCGGCGAAACACCCGCCAAGGCCTTCACTATCATGTCACAATACTCCCTCCCCACGGACAGCCGCGCGGGAGTGATGGCAACCAAGGCAGACATTCCGGCTCGGCTAACGCGCGCGGCTCGCGCAACCGCACGTCAAACAGACTGCGGAGCCATCGCCGGCGAGAACTCCTCAACCTCTCCGGATTCAACGAGCCGGCGTCGAGGCTCACCTTCACGTTAACTTCTGCCTAACTACAGCGCCTCGGCATGATGATAGGCAGACACGGCTCAAACACTCAAGGCTGCATCCGGCACACGAGTTGACCACCCTCTCGGGAGCCACAGGGATCTTGTCAGAGTGTTTCACGTGAAACAGTAGGGCCATGCCAGCACTCACCGACCAGGGAGATTTCCTTACCACTCTTTGCGCCCTGTCCCCCACGAATGCAGACCCGATGTCGCACTGACCGACGTGACCTCCCCACACCTCTACCTCAATCGCCCACATAGTGGAACTCAAATTCACTTGTACCGCGGGCGCGCATCGCGGACACGGTTTTACATCTTCCGAGGTCAGGAACGAGGCCATGGGCTGTAGTGCACATTCGTGCGGGCAAGGTGGGGGGATGTGCAGTTGTACTTACTGCGGATTCTTTGTGTTTCGTGTCAGTTCTGGGCGTATTCTGGCACGCATAGGTTGCGCTGCCGAGGGAGGGGAGCGCACGGGAGGGATACCTCAGAGTGGAGGTTGATGGATCATGTTGGTTCCGCCGTTGTCTGAGCGGCCCGTGACGGAGGAGGACGAGGAGCGCTTCTGGCGCGAGAGTCAGCCGCGCAAGCGCTCGCCCCTGGACAGGTGGGCGGAGTTTCGGGCTGAGGCCCGA
>ERZ773099.1387-NODE-1387-length-17945-cov-8.370319_pt1 | contig 17945 bp, 19 predicted proteins | sample MGYA00511120_ERZ773099 | MGnify/ENA primary metagenome ERZ773099 (study PRJEB29015, sample SAMEA2738012) | human oral metagenome | biome: human oral; feature: human-associated habitat; material: dental | place: China | collected 2104 ...
TGTTAGAACACTCGTGGCTCTAGCACTCGTAGGGTGTTAGTCGTGAGTAGTTCACAGTTGTTGATATTTTTTAATTTCTTCATCTAACTTTTTTAAGTCAACAATATCCACTTCTTCAATATTTCCAGAATTGTTTAAATGTATTTTTTCATTTCCTTTTACTTTAGAATATCTAGAAAATAGATTTTTAGCAAATTCTATTTCTTCATCACTTAAATCAGTATTAGCAATTAAATGAGGTCCTGGAACTTCTGTACTGTGTATATAGAATTTTAGATTTTTTTCTTTTCTATATTCATCAATTTTCATGTTTGATTCTTTATCTCTACCAACGAATAAATATCTTCCTTTACCAAATCTAAAGAATCTAGCTTCTTTTATAAGTTTAAAAAGCCATGAATGTTCATCCTTAAGAAATCCATCATCCTCTAAAACCTTTAATCTACTTGAATAACCAGGATCAGTCAGTAAGCAACCTCCACCTGGACTAGGATATTCAATAAGTCCATATGAAGCCATAAGTTCCATTTGTCTTTGTCTTGAACGTCCATTTATATCTAAAAGTTTTTCTCTATCAACCCAACCCATAAGTTCAGCTTTACTTGGAGGTAAAAGTTTAGCAGATAGAGGTCTTAAAACTAAGTCCTCCATACCTGATAACTTTTTAACTTTTTCTAAAGCTTGTGCATTTTGAGACATAGGTCTTTGTCCTAAAACTTCCCCCGATATAACAAAGTGAGCACCATATTCTTCTAGTAATTCTCCTGCTATCTTAAACATCAATGAATGACAGTCTATACAAGGATTCATATTTTTTCCTCTACCATAGACAGGATCCTCAACTACAAACATATGTCTTTTTTTAAAATCAATGTATTCTAGCTTAATTCCTAATTGTTCAGCCATTTTTTCAGCTTTTTCATTTTTTCCACCAAAAAAGTGTGATACAAAATTCAAACCAATTACTTCAACTCCTTGATCTTGTACCACTTTTATAGCTAAAGCACTGTCTAAACCACCTGAAAATAAAGCTAAAGCTTTAATTTTCTCTTTCAAATCTTTCACCTTTTTCTAAATCTATTAATTTCTTTTCTCTTCTTTTTCCTTCATAATAAACTTTCATATTTTCAGGAACAATAGTATATACATTTTTTGCAATTTGGGCAAAACTTGCATTTTTAATTTCCATAGCTCCTGCTAAGAAATCCATTATTCTTTGAGCAACATTTGGTCCAATATTTTCTAAATTGATTGTAATCATTTTTTCTTTTTCTATGTATGTTGCTATTTTTTTACAATCTTCAAATTGTTTAGGGTCAATGAAGATAGTACTGTAATCATCATATCTAAAATCATCAACAGTATCCATTTCCATCTGTTCTCTTTTTGAAAGAGTTCTAGATGTTTCTTCTACAACTTCATCATCATATTCTTCTTCTGTATTAATACCAACTAATTCTTTGATATCTTTTAAAATTCCCATAATCTATTCTCCTCCTTTAAATTATTTAAAAATTTTTGTTCCAACTCTTATATATGTACTTCCTTCTTGTAAGGCAATTTTATAATCATTGGACATTCCCATAGACAGCTCAGTAAGATTATTGTCAAAATATTCTTTATTTAATTCATCTTTAATCTTTCTAAGTTCTGAAAAAACCATTCTTAAAATTTTTTCATCATCTGTAAATGGAGCCATAGTCATTACTCCTATTATATTCAAATTTCTAAGATTTTTCAATTCTATTATATCACATTTTAGTTCATCTAAGGAATAACCTTGTTTGCTTTCTTCACCATAAACATTAATTTCTATTAAAATATCCATAGTTTTCCCAGATTGCTCAGCCTTTTTATTAATTTCTTGAGCCAAACTTAATTTATTTACAGAGTGTATAGCAACTACATCATCTATAATGTATTTTACTTTGTTTTTTTGTAAATTTCCAATAAAATGCCACTTAATATCTGTATTTTTACTTTTAAAATATTCTATTTTATCTTTAACAACTTGAACTTTGTTTTCTCCACAGATATTTTGACCAGTTTTTAAAAATTCTTCTATATCTTCAACTGAAGAATATTTTGTAACAGCAATTAATTTAACTTTTTCTGGATAAGGAGAATATTTTTTAATATCTTCTAAAATTTCTTCAACATTAGTTTGAATACTCATAATAAAACCTCTTTTGTAATATTTATTAGTCATCTATAAAATTTTCAATAAAATCATTAAATAGCATAAGTCCTTTATGGCTTAAAATATAGCCATTTTCCTTTTTTATAAGATAAGCTTCTTTTTCTAAAATTTCACATTTTTCTAAATATTTTTTACTAGGAATTAGTGGCTTATTTAAAAGTCTAAAGCCAACTAAATATCTGTATTGCTCAGTGTCAGTTTCAGTAAGAACTTCTATTTCATCAACAGGCAAAGTATTCTTGTCTATTTTGTCATAATAATCTGTTAAATGAAAGAAATTTTTATATCTTAGATTTCCTAAATATCCTGCAGCTGACAGACCTAAGCCTAAATAATTTTTGTTTTCCCAATATATGGAGTTATGTCTTGCTTCAAAATCTTTTTTAGAAAAATTTGAGATTTCATAATGTTCATATCCTTTTGACTTTAAATAATCAATTATATATTCATACATAGTAGCTTCTAATTCATTATCAGTTTCTTTTAATTTTCCAGACTTCAAATCCTTAAAGAATTTTGTTCCTTCTTCCCATATTAAAGAATAAATAGAAATATGTTCAGGATTTAAAGAAATTAATTTTTCTAAATCAACTTTTAACATTTCTAAAGTCTGATTAGGTAGTGAGAACATAATATCTAGACTGATATTTTCAAAGCCAACTTCTCTTGCTATATTATATACTTCTATCGCTTCTTCTGAATTATGTATTCTTCCTAAAACTTTTAAATTATCATCATTAAAAGTTTGTATTCCTATACTTAATCTATTGATTCCTAAATTTCTGTATTCTTTTAATTTGTTTATATCAACAGTTTTAGGATTTACTTCAATAGTGATTTCAGTATTATCATCATAAGAAAATCTTGATAAGATTCTTTTTAAACTGTCTATTGGTAGGAGGGAAGGTGTCCCTCCACCAAAGTATATAGTATCTTGTTTTTTAGATAAATCATATTTTTTACTATAAATATCTATCTCTTTTAAAAGATAGTTGACATATTTTTCAATTTGATTATCAGTTCCTTTTAATGAAGTAAAGTCACAATAGTTACATTTTCTTTCACAAAAAGGAATGTGTATATAGCTATTATAGATTTTCAGCATAGTTTATAAATTCTTTTTCTAATTTTGCTAATTTTTCTTCAGCAACTTTTTTATCACTATCAACAACTGAAATATAGAATTTAATCTTAGGTTCAGTTCCAGAAGGTCTTACTGTTAAGTAAGTGTCATCTTCTAAAACTATTTGAATAACGTCTGCTTTTGGTAAGTTATCAACACCTTTTTGATAATCTCTATATTCTTTTACTTTTACTCCTGCAATTTCAGTATGAGTTTTTGCTCTCATAGATTTCATAATTTTTTGTATTTCTTCAAGTCCATCTTTTCCTTTTTTAGTTACAGGAACAGTAATTTCTAAACGCCAACCATATTTTTTATAAATTTTCATAATTTCATTGTAGATACTTGAACCATTATTTTCAAAAGTTGTAGCCATTTCTGCAATTATCATAGAAGCAACAACTGCATCTTTATCTCTAACATGAGTTCCTACTAAATATCCTATAGCTTCTTCAAAACCAAATAAGAAAGTTCCATCTAATTCTTTATTTTCAAATTGTCTAATTTTTTCACCAATATATTTAAAACCTGTAAGAACTCTTAAAGACTTTTTACCATTCTTTTTAACAATAGTATCAAGAAGTGGAGTTGATACAACAGTTGTTATCATAGTTCCATTTGCTGGAATATCTTTTTTATGCTTTAAAATATATTCTGCAAATAAAATTCCTATTTGGTTTCCATTTGGGAAGAACCATTTACCATTATTGTCAAGAACAGCAAGTCCGACTCTATCTCCATCTGGGTCATTAGCTATACAAATTTCAGCTCCAACTTTATCTGCAAGCTCTGTACTTAATTTAAAAACAGTTGTATCTTCTGGATTTGCATAATCACAAGTTGGGAAGTTTCCATCAGGTTGTTCTTGTTCTTTCACAGGATATACATTTGTATAACCCATTTCTTTTAAAATTCTTTCAACAGGTCTTGCTGCAACCCCATGTAAAGGTGAATAAACTATCTTTATTTTATCTTTATTTTCTAGATTAGGATTGATAGAATTTTTCTTAACTTCTTCTATAAATCTGTCATCTAATTTTTCACCGACATAAACAAGTAAGCCTTTTTCTATAGCTTCTTTTTCATCCATTAATTTAATTCCATTGAAAATATCTACTGCTTCAACAGCACTCACGATAGCTGTTGCTTGAGGGTCAACTATTTGAGCTCCATCTTCCCAATAAACTTTATATCCATTATATTCTTTTGGGTTATGAGAGGCTGTAATCATAACACCTGCTTGTGCCTTTAATTCCCTTACTGCAAAAGAAAGTTCTGGAGTTGATCTTACTCCATCAAACAAGTAAACTTTTATTCCATTACCTGCTAAAGTCATTGCAGTATTAAGAGCATTTTCAACAGAATCTAATCTTGAGTCATAGGCAATAGCAACTCCTTTTTTCTTTCCACTTTCTCCAGTTGCTTGTATAATATAATTTGCTAAACCTTGAGTAGCTTTTCTTATATTATATTTGTTCATTCTATTTTTACCTATACCTCTTACACCTCTCATACCTGCTGTTCCAAAGCTTAGATTAGTATAAAATCTACTTTCAATTTCTTTTTCATCATTAGCAATACTTTTTAACTCTTCTTTTTCATTTTCAGATAACATAGTAGAGTTTAGCCATTTTTTGTATTCATCTAGGTACATAAGTCTCATCTCCATTTCTATTTTTATTTTTAAAATATCCCAGTAATTACTTTTATTAATTCATCTTCTAATATTGGAACAGCACTATTAAACTTTAGATTTACTTGATTAGCTGTACTTAAAACTCTTGTAGAGTATTTTTCAATATTAGATGAAGAACTAGTACTAGAAGTCATAGTTCCTGAGTTACCTTGTTTGACAGCATTTTTTGTAGAAGTTTGTACATTTTTTACAGTTTTTTCAGAAATTAAAATATCTGTCACCATAGCATAAGCAGTATCATCAACTAAAGCATCTGCTATTGTACCTATTGCAGCTCCAGCAAGTCCCCAACCAAGTGCAGTATAAGCTCCACCTGAACGCTGAGCACCTAATATTCCTCCAATTCCAGCACCTAAAACTGCATCAGAGAAGCCATTATCGTTGTCTAAATTAACTTTATCTACTTTTAGAATATTAGCTTGCAACCAATATTTTGCTTCAGCAGGGTCATTTACTATTCTATAACCTTTTTCCGATAAAACTTTCATTATTTTTTGTTCAATATTTAAGTTCTTCCCACTTGTATTTGAAATTTTTACAAATACTGTTTTTTGATTAGCTGCTGCGGGCTCTAGCCAAATTGTATCTGACATCTTAGTCTGTACATCTAAATTTCTTTTTGAAATTACAGTATGCATAGTAGAGCAAGATACCATTATCAATAGTAGTCCCAAAAATATTATATTTTTAAAAAATTTTTTCATTATCTTACCTCACTTATATTTAATTTAAATTACTATATTTTATCATAAAAATTTATGAATGTGAACTTATCTGAGCTTATTTTCTTTTTGCTGTCATCTCTTCCACTTCAAGACAATAAACAAGAGTTCTAGGTATCGCAGCAGGATTAAAATATGCCTCTTTATCTTTATGATACTGTGCCATTAATTTCTTTAAAGCATCCATTTTTTCATCTTCAGATAATATTCTTATTTTACCTCTACCTATAACACTTTCATAGGCCATAGTACAATAACCTTTTGATTCATCATATTGAAGTTCATGTTTACAATCCATTTCAAAAGTAGCTTTCATTTCTCTTTTCATTATATCAATTTTTGTCCCTTCTAAGGCACTATGGAAATAGATAATAACTTTTTCTTCATCAGCATCTAAACCAAAATTTAAAGGAACAATGTAAGGATAATCTCCATTATTAAAAACTAATCTACATACATCACATCTTTTCATGATTTCTATAATTTCTTTTCTATCTTTTACTTCTCTATTTGCTTTTCTCATAATTTTCCTCCAAAATATTGTTTATTATTTATTTTAGCATATTTTTTTAAACATCATTAATATTTTTCAAATAATTTTTTTTATGTTATAATTAATCATAGAAGTTTAAAAAAGGAGTTGATAAGTATGAAATTTTTAATGTCATTGTTAGTTGCAGTTTTTGCTTTTAGTTTTTCAGCTAATGTTCAAGCTAAATCTGTAAGTAAAAATAAAGAAGTAGTAGATGTAGTATTTATTTTAGATAGAAGTGGTTCTATGGGTGGATTGGAATCAGATACTATTGGTGGTTTTAATTCTGTATTAGAAAAACAAAGAAAAGTGGAAGGTAAAGCATATATTACAACAGTTCTATTTGATGATCAATATGAATTGTTACATGATAGAGTGGATATTACCAAAGTAAAAAATATAACTGAAAAAGAATATTATGTTAGAGGAAGTACAGCACTTTTAGATGCTATTGGTAAAACTATTGCCAAAGAAAAAGCTATACAAGATACATTATCTAAAGGTGAAAAAGCAACTAAAGTTTTATTCATCATAATAACAGATGGCTTAGAAAATGCTAGTAAAGAATATAACTCTGCTACTGTTAAGAGATTAATAGAAACTCAAAAAGAAAAATATGGTTGGGAATTTTTATTCTTAGGTGCTAATATAGATGCAATAGAAACTGCAAACACAATTGGTATTAGTCCTGAAAGAGCAGTTAATTATAATTCTGATAGTGTAGGAACTCAATTGAACTATAAGAGTTTAAATAAGGCAGTTGAAGAAGTTCGTTCAGGAAATGAATTGAAAAAAGAATGGAAAGCTGATATTGAAGCAGACTATCAACAAAGAAATAAGAAATAAAAACAAATAAGGCTTTGCTATAAAATATGTAGCAAGCCTTTTTTATATAAAAATAATTGAGTGAACTTCTCCCACTTATAGAAGTGGGAGCTTCTTGGGAAGTATGTGCTTTTAATCGCTACATATATATACCAAGCTCTTTGGGTAGTCCCTAGACTGATATATTTTATTTGATATAATTATTTATTATAATTACTTGATATATAACAATATATCTAAGACAGTAAATTTTCTTAAAAAATGAAGAGATCTATTTCATTCTATCTATCAAATTCTTTATTTTAAGTTCTATCTGGCTGACTATTTTAGTGAATTCTTCATCTGATTTTCCAGTTGGATCATCTGACTTCTGCATGAATTATGGAGACAAATGAAAGCTACTCTTTTCATACCTATCCTCTTATTTTCTTTAATGCCTTTATCACTTCATCCTTGCCTAATACTTTCCCCATTGAAACAACTTTATTATCAATAACCAGAGCAGGTGTGCTCATAACCCCCATTGCTGCAATTTGACCAAAATCAGTAACATGATCAACTTCATCTGTCATGCCAAGTTCGCTAAGTGCTTCTTTCACATTCTTCTCCAATGCATTGCATTTATCACAACCACTACCAAGAACTTTGACACTTGCTCCTGATGAAAGAGTTTCTTTCACTGCCTCAACACTTTCTTCATTACAGGTTCCTCCACATGTGCAGTTAGATTGTTCCTTAACCATTTCCTTTTCTTCTTTTTTCTTTCTAAATAAGTTCATAATTTCAATCTCCTTTCTTCTTATATTTTTCTAAACTAATAGATACTGAATTTTATTAAAGAAATACCCTACAATAATAATTCCAATAGCACATATTACAATAAAAATCCAAATTAACTTCGGTTTTACTGCTTTTCTAAGCATAATTATTGATGGTAAGGAAAGTGTAGTTACAGCCATCATAAAGCTTAAAATTGTTCCAAGCTGTGCACCTTTTCCAAGTAGTGCCTCTGCTACTGGTATTGTACCAAAAATATCTCCATACATAGGAATACCAACCAGTGTTGCCAGAATTACACCAAATGGATTATTATTGCCAAGAATCTTTTCTACCCAACTCTTTGGAATCCAATTGTGAATAACAGCTCCTATTCCAACGCCAATCAAAATATAGGGAAATACTTTCTTAAACGTGTCTATAACTTGTTGTTTTGCAAAAGAAATCCTTTCTTTTTGCGTCGGGTCATCCATATCGATATCGACTACATTCGCTTTTCGAACAAATTCATCCACTTCATTTTCTAAATTTAATTTTTCAATAATCGTTCCGCCTATCACCGCAATAACAAGCCCTACAATCACATATATGATAGCAACTTTAGAACCAAAGATACTCATCAGTAAAACAAGGCTCCCTAAGTCTACCATTGGTGATGAAATCAAAAAGGAAAATGTCACACCTAATGGAAGCCCTGCACTGGAAAATCCAATAAAAAGTGGAATAGACGAGCAGGAACAAAATGGTGTCACTGTGCCAAGCAATGCTGCAATACAGTTTGCCCATACCCCATGAAAACGCCCTATAAGTTTCTTACTTCGCTCTGGTGGAAAGTAGCTTTGAATATATGAAATCATAAAAATCAAGATGCAAAGTAGTATCGTAATCTTCAAAACATCATATAGGAAAAACTGTACACTTCCCCCTATTCTGCCTGAAGTATCAACTCCTGCTTTCTCTAATAGATTTCCAATTAGTGTATTCATCCACTTCATTCCCAGAATCTGGTTTTGAATAAAATCCGAAATCATCATTGACTGCACCCACTTTCTTCTTTGTGGCAAGATAATCTTTCAATAAAAGTTTTAAAAGTATTCAAGGTCTCACAATTCAATGAATAATGATGCCATCTACCTTCTTTCCAGTAATTCACTAATCCGCATTCATTTAAAATTTTCATATGATGAGATAGTGTTGGCTGTGTAATTTCAAATGCCTCCAATATTTTACAACCACATTTTTCTCCATCAGAGAGCATTTGGATAATCTGCAATCTGTTACTATCTCCCAAAGCTTTACAAATTAATGCTATGTCTATTGTATTCATATTTTCTCCTTTACATAGATAGTTATCTATGTTTTGCATTATACACTATACATAGATTAATGTCAATGTTTATTTTTTCTCTTATTATTCCTCAGAAAATTCCCATCACACTTAGTTCCGAAACAATCCTCCGAAACAATCCAAGTAATGTGTAAAACTGGGAGAGATAAGTACTGTTGCAGAAACTGATTCAAAATTAATGTTATTTAAAGAGCTGAAAAAAGTATATTAAAGAATTCTATGAGAATAAATAGAGGTATATCAACATATGTAGATAAGTCATTTATTTAAAATAAAGAAAAATATAGAATTTCTTATGGAAGTCTAGCTTCTCCACTAGAAGAAGATTTTGATATAAGTGATATAGTTTAGGAAGAAAAAGGAAGAAAGAAAAAAGATTAAAATATAAGATATTGTTAAAAGTAGAAAAAATTAAGTCTTGAAGATATAAAAATTGGAAATTGTGATGTTACAAAAGATTTTCTAGTGGAGATAATGTTACTCTCTTGACAGTAATATGTATAAATAATATAATTTATCTTAATGATAAATATATTTACTTTAGAAAGGGGAATTTATGTTATTTTATGAAGATTTAGTAAAAAAAATTGAAACAGGGAAAATAGAAGATATAAAAAAAATAGAAAAGTTTGGTTTAAATAAGGCTAAAAATATATCTGGTTATGGTATAGCTATACCACTAATACTTATTGGATTATTTGAAGTATACTCATATACTATTTATCACAAGTGGTATCTTTTACTTATAGGTGCACTTTTCTTTGCTCTAGGTTTAAAACAAGCAAAGACAGTTTTTACTTATTCTATTAAAGTGGATACAGAAGCTAAGAATATAAAATTTAAGAATTTAAACTTAAACTTTGATGATGTAGAGAGTGGAACTTTAAAAGAAATGAAATTAGGAAAAAAAGTTCTTCCTGTTATAGATATGATAACAAAAGATAGAAAGCAAGTTATAATTCCATTATATATGAATAAACAAGAAAGATTTATTCTTTTAGTTAAAGAACTTTTAAGTGGAAGATTTTCAATAGAGAAGTAAGTGAGACAAATATGAAAATAATAAAGGCTGATAAATTAGTTGGAGAACTTAGCCCTCCTCCATCAAAAAGTGTATTACATAGATATATTATTGCTAGTTCTTTAGCAAAGGGTATATCTAAGATAGAGAATATTTCTTTTTCTGAAGATATTATCGCAACTATTGAAGCTATGAAAAAATTAGGAGCTAAGATAGAACAAAAAGAGAATTATCTTTTAATAGATGGAAGTGACACATTTAAAAATTTGAATGAAAATATTGAAATTGATTGCAATGAATCAGGTTCAACTTTAAGATTTCTATTTCCACTATCTATAGTTGAAGAAAATAAAGTTCTATTTAAGGGAAGAGGAAAATTATTTAAAAGACCTATGACTCCTTACTTTGAAAATTTTGAAAAATACAAAATAAAACATTCTTATATAGATGAAAATGAAATACTTCTAGAAGGAAAATTAAAAGCTGGAATTTATGAAATAGATGGTAATATTAGCTCACAATTTATAACAGGTCTTTTATTTTCGCTGCCTTTATTAGATGGAAAATCTAAAATTATAATAAATGGAAAATTAGAATCTTCAAATTACATAGATATAAGTTTAGATTGTTTAAGCAAGTTTGGTATAAAAATTATAAATAATTCATATCAAGAATTCATAATTGAAGGAAATCAAAGTTATAGGGTAGGAAATTATCGTACTGAGGCGGATTATTCTCAAGCAGCTTTCTTTTTAGTAGCTAATGCTATAGGCTCAAAGATAAAGATAAATAATTTAAGTGAAAATTCATTACAAGGTGATAAGAAGATAATTGACTTTATTTCTGAAATAGATAAGTGGAGTTCTAAAGATACATTAATACTAGATGGCTCTGAAACACCAGATATTATACCTATATTATCTTTAAAAGCAGCAGTTTCAGGAAAAAAGATTGAAATAGTTAATATTGAAAGATTAAGAATAAAAGAAAGCGACAGACTGAAAGCAACTGTTGAGGAATTATCAAAACTTAATTTTGATTTAATTGAAAAAAAAGATAGTATTTTAATTAATTCAAGAGAAGCTTTAAAAGCTAATAAAAATGAAAACATTGTATCTCTATCGGCACACTCAGATCATAGAATTGCAATGATGATAGCTATAGCAACAACTTGCTATGATGGAGAAATACTTTTAGATAATTTAGATTGTGTAAAAAAATCATATCCTAATTTTTGGGAAGTTTTCTTATCTCTAGGAGGAAAAATCTATGAATACTTGGGGAACTAAAATAAAACTATCTATTTTTGGAGAGTCTCATGGAAAAGCATTAGGAATAGTTATAGATGGTTTAGAAGCAGGTACAAAATTAAATTTAGAGAATATAAATAAATTTATAGATAGAAGAAGAGCTGGGAAATCATCTTTTACAACTTCAAGAAAAGAAAAAGATGAATTTAGAATTTTAAGTGGATATAAAGATGGATATACAACAGGTGCTCCTCTTTGTGTTATATTTGAAAATACTAATACTCAATCTAAAGACTATGAAAATTTAAAAGTCTTATTAAGACCTAATCATGCTGATTATCCAGCTGGAATAAAATATAAAGGTTTTAATGATATTAGAGGTGGAGGACATTTTTCTGGTAGAATAACTTTAGCTTTGACTTTTGCAGGTGCTATTGCAATGGATATTTTAGAAGAAAAAGGAATCAAAATTTTCTCTCATATCAAAAAGATTTTAGATATAAAAGATAAAAGTTTTTTAGAGTTTGAAGAAGTGGATTTAGATAAATTTAAAAATTTGAAAGAAAGCTCTCTAGCTTTTATAGAAAGTGACTTAGAAGTTAAGACAAAAGAATTGTTAGAAAAGATTAAATTATCAGGGAATTCAGTTGGTGGAGAGATAGAGTGTGCTTGTTATAACCTACCAGTTGGTTTAGGGAATCCATTTTTTGATAGCTTGGAAAGTAAAATTTCTCATTTAGCCTTTTCTGTTCCAGCAGTGAAAGGAATACAGTTTGGTATAGGTTTTAATTTTACTAATATTTTAGGTTCAGAAGCCAATGATTTATATTATTTAGATAATAATCAAATTAAGACTAAAACTAATAATAATGGGGGAATTTTAGGTGGACTTTCCACAGGTATGCCTCTTGTATTTTCTGTTGTTATAAAGCCAACTCCATCTATTAGTATAGAACAAGAAACAGTCAATGTTAAAGAAATGAAAGATGATATTTTAAAAATAAGTGGCAGACATGATGCATGTATAGTTCCAAGAGTAATGCCAGTGATTGAAGCAATTACAGCATTAGCAATACTTGATGAAATATAAAAGAGCTGTTGCAAACAGCCCTTTTTTAGTCTTTAGGCATATGTTTAAATTCATGTATTAAGAAAATAATTGCAACACTGAATGCAAGTAGATCTGTAACAGGTGTTGCATATATTACTCCTTCTAGTCCAAAAAATCTTGGTAAAATAAGTAATAAAGGGAATAAGAATAATATTTGTTTTGCTAAAGAGACGGTTGCTCCCTTTATAGCTTTTCCTATAGATGGGAAGAAAGTAGCAATAGAAACTTGTATAGAGTTTAAAGATATAAATAATAAAAATATTCTCATATATCTTGTAGCAAAAGAAAAATATAGCTCATCTCCTTCACCAAATAAAGAAATAATTTGTCTTGGAAAAACTTGGAAAATTACAAATAAAATACTTGCTATACAAAAAGTAACTTTTAAAAGTAATCTCATTGTTTCTCTAACTCTATGATAATTTTTGGCACCATAGTTAAAACCAAATATAGGTTGTGCACCTTGAACAAGTCCTAAAACTATGGCGATAAAAATTACATTTATCTTCATAACAATTCCAAATACTGCTATTGGAATATCACTTCCATATGGTGATTTTGCACCATATAATTTCAATAAGTTATTAGTTGTAATAAGTACTATCATATTAGAAAATTGATAGATAAAAGAAGCAAAACCTAAAGAAATAATTTTTTTTAGATAATGAATTTGTGGTATAAAATCATTTAAAGAAAATTTTACTGACTTAAATCTTGAAAAATAGACAAGTAACAAACTTGCAGAAACAACTTGACTTATAACAGTAGCCCAAGCAGCACCTGCTATACCCCAATGAAACACGAACATAAATAATGGATCTAAAATTGTATTTAATATTGCACCTACAATTATTGCTATCATAGAATATCTAGCATTTCCATCAGCTCTCACCAAAGGATTAGCTCCAATTGAAAAAAGTAAAAATGGTATTCCATAAGAAGTTATACCAGTATATTCCATAGAATATTGTAAAATTTTATCTGTAGCTCCAAAAGAAATCATTAAAGGCTCTAAGAAAATTCTGATAGTTATACAGAGTATAATACCAATTATTATAAGAGTACTCGCTGCAGTTCCAGCAGTATGTTTAGATTTCTCAGGATTTCCTCTTCCTAGCTCTAAATTAAAATTTGAAGCTCCTCCAATTCCAAGAGTAAGACCTATGGCTAAACAAATAGTTGTAATAGGAAAGGCAATGTTAGTAGCAGCATTTCCTAAGTATCCAATTCCTTGTCCAATAAATATCTGGTCTACAACATTATAAAGAGCATTAACTAAGTTAGCAATTATTGCAGGAATAGCCAAAGACCTTAATAGTTTAGATATTTTTTTATATCCAAGTGGATTAGCTGTTTTAATTTCTTTGTCCATTTTGACCTCCTCTTAAAAAAATGATTTATATTTTATCAATAAATTTATGAATTTGTCAATTGACAAGTTTTCTAAAAAGGACTATTCTATATTTAAAAATAGGATTTAATTTTTAATATAAAAGGGGATATTATGAAAGCTAAAAATAGTGATATAGAAAAAATAGAAGTTTTTAGTGGAATATCAAAAAATTCAATCATTGAAATTAAAAATAGTGCAGATGTAATAGAGTTAAAAAAGAATAAAGCTCTTTACTCTGACAGACAGCAACTTGACTATGTATATTTCCTAATATCAGGAAATGTAAGCCTTATAAAATCAAGTGAAAGTGGTGAGAATAGAGTTATCTTTTTATTAAATGATGGCTCTATGATAAATGAACCTCTTATGAGAAAAAATACTTCTGGAATTGAATGTTGGGGTTTTGAAGATTCTAAAATTCTTAGAATAGGTTTAAATACTTTCGATAAAATTATGTCTAAGGACTATATTTTAGCCAAAAATTGTATGCTAGAAATGGAAAAAAGAATAAGAAGACTATATAGGCAACTAAAAAATTTAACATCTTCAAACATTGAAAAAAGATTAGCTGCAAAACTTTATAGATTAGCTACACAATATGGACTTAAAGAAAATAAAATTGATGAGTACACATATATTAATTTAAATTTGACTGTAACATATATTGCAAAAATGTTAGGTTATCAAAGAGAAACTGTTTCAAGAAGTCTAAAACTATTAGCACAAAAGGAAATAGTATTACAAAAAGATAGAAAAATCTATGTTAATATTGAAAAAGCTAGACAATTCTTTAAGAAATAAGTCAAGAATTACTTTGAAGATATTAATAAAATTTTGAAAACTGTGATAATAATCACAGTTTTTTTATTAGTTAAGTGATAATATATATAAGAAATTTTTAATGCTTTGAAGAATAATGTAAATTTTGAACTATAATTAAAATTTGTTTAAGTTTTAGAAGTGGAGGAAAAGATATGAAACTTAGATTAACTGTTGAAGAGTTTGACAAAGGTCTAGAAGAATTATCAAAAAAATATTTGATACTAGCCCCAAGAACTTTTGAAAAGAGGGGAACATATTCTGACACAGATGTTGTTAGATATGCAAAGGTAGGTAGTTTTTCTGAAATGAACTGGGAGGATAAATCTCATTTTCCAGCTAAAGAAGCACTTTTACCAGTCAATGAGGTCTTATTTTATTTTACAGAAGATGAATATAAAGTAGCTGCTGAAGATACAAGAGAAAGATTAGTATTCTTAAGAGCTTGTGATATGAATGCTGTAAAAAGAATAGATCAAATATATTTAGGAAATGGAGCTAGTAATGATTTTTTCTATACTAGAACTAGAAAGAAAACGAAGTTTGTTGTTGTAGGTTGTACAAAAAGTTTTAGAAACTGTTTCTGTGTTAGTATGGGAACAAATAAAGCAGATAATTATGATGCTGCTATGAATATAAGAGGGAATGAAATTCAATTAGAACTTAGAGATGATGATTTAAAGGTTTTCTCAGGAAAAGAAATAGATTTTGATGTAGACTATGTAAGTAAAAATGATTTTGAAGTTGAATTACCAGATAAGGTAGACTTTATGTATATGCAAAATCATAAGATGTGGGATGAGTATGACACTAGATGTATAGCTTGTGGAAGATGTAACTATAGTTGTCCTACTTGTACTTGTTTCTCAATGCAAGATATTCACTATAAAGAAAATAAAAATATGGGAGAAAGAAGAAGAGTTTGGGCTTCTTGTCAAGTAGATGGCTATACAAATATAGCTGGAGGACATTCATTTAGAGTAAAACATGGTCAAAGAATGAGATTTAAAACTTTACATAAAATACATGATTATAGAAAAAGATTTGGAGAAAATATGTGTGTAGGTTGTGGAAGATGTGATGATATGTGTCCACAATATATTTCAATATCTGAAGCATATGAAAAAGTTGCACGTGCTATGAAAGAAAAAGATAATGAAGAATTAATCTAAGAAGTGTATCAAAAAGTTGTTAAAACAGTGAGAGAAAAAAGAGAGGAGTAAAATATGTGTAATTGTGATAATCCTTATATACCTTGTCCAGCTGAAATTATTGAAATAATAAAACATACAGATATTGAATGGACATTTAGAGTAAAAGCAGATACAAGTAAAACAAAACCAGGGCAATTTTATGAAATTTCTCTACCTAAGTTTGGAGAAAGTCCTATATCAGTTTCAGGTATAGGTCCAGATTTCATAGATTTTACTATAAGAGCTGTGGGAAGAGTTACAAATGAAATTTTTGAATATAAAATTGGAGATAAATTATTCATTAGAGGACCTTATGGAAATGGTTTTGATTTAAATGAATATGTTGGTAAAGATTTAGTTATTGTTGTTGGAGGAAGTGCTCTTGCACCAGTTAGAGGAATAATACAATTTGTATATAATAATCCTGAAAAAGTAAAATCTTTTAAATTAATTGCAGGTTTTAAATCTCCTAAAGATGTTTTATTTGCAAAAGACTTAGAAGAATGGAGTAAAAAACTTGATGTAGTTTTAACTGTTGATGGAGCAGAAGAAGGCTATAAAGGAAATATTGGTTTAGTTACAAAATATATTCCTGAATTAAAATTCAATGATTTATCAAATGTTTCAGCAGTTGTTGTTGGACCTCCTATGATGATGAAATTCTCAGTAGCAGAATTTCTAAAATTAAATGTTGTAGAAAAAAATATTTGGGTTTCTTATGAAAGAAATATGCACTGTGGTATAGGAAAATGTGGACATTGTAAAATGGATGCAACATATATTTGTTTAGATGGACCTGTATTTGATTACGAGTTTGCAAAGAATTTAGTAGATTAGTAATAGATTGGAGAAAAATATGATTAGAGATTTGAATATTAAAAAAGTAATGAAAAATGCTTTTAGAATAACTAAAACTAAATATAAAACTGCACTTAGAGTTAGAGTTCCAGGAGGATTAATAGATCCTGAATGCCTAATGTTAGTTTCAGAAATATCTTCAAAATATGGAGATGGAAAAATTCATATAACAACAAGACAAGGTTTTGAAATTCTTGGTATAGATATGGAAGATATGCCCGCAGTTAATGAAATGGCTCAACCTTTAATTGATAAATTAAATATAAATCAAGATGAAAAAGGAAAAGGTTATCCTGCAGCAGGGACAAGAAATGTTTCAGCTTGTATAGGAAATAAAGTTTGTCCTAAGGCTCAATATAATACAACTGAATTTGCTAGAAGAATTGAAAAAGTAATATTCCCTAATGATTTACATTTTAAAGTAGCTTTGACAGGTTGTCCTAATGACTGTATAAAAGCAAGAATGCATGACTTTGGAATAATTGGAACTTGTCTACCTGAATATGAAATGGATAGATGTGTAGCCTGTGGTGCTTGTGTAAAAAAATGTAAAAAACTTTCAGTTGAAGCTCTAAGAATGGAAAATAATAAAATTATTAGAGATGAAAATAAATGTATAGGTTGTGGAGAATGTGTTATAAATTGTCCTATGTCAGCTTGGACAAGAAGTCCTAAAAAATACTATAAACTTATGATTATGGGAAGAACTGGTAAGAAGAATCCTAGACTTGCAGAAGATTGGTTAAGATGGGTAGACGAAGATAGTATAGTTAAAATTATTGAAAACACTTATCAATACGTTAAAGAATATATAGCAAAAGATGCTCCTAATGGAAAGGAACATATTGGATATATAGTTGATAGAACAGGTTTCCATGAATTTAGAAAATGGGCTTTAAAAGATGTAAATTTACCAAAAGAAACTGTTGAGAAAGAAAATATTTATTGGTCAGGTCCAAAATATGATTATTAAAAAAGGCTATTGTTAGCCTTTTTTTCTTGGGAAAATTATACAAGTTATAAAAAATATTAATGTTCCTCCTACAAAATCAATAAAGTGATGTTGATATACAAATA
>ERZ773099.1388-NODE-1388-length-17921-cov-10.348259_pt1 | contig 17921 bp, 13 predicted proteins | sample MGYA00511120_ERZ773099 | MGnify/ENA primary metagenome ERZ773099 (study PRJEB29015, sample SAMEA2738012) | human oral metagenome | biome: human oral; feature: human-associated habitat; material: dental | place: China | collected 2104 ...
CGAGGGCGTCGAGCGGCTCCTGGCGGTGGAGGCCGCTGCCGAGGTCGGGGACGCCGGGGCCGGGACCCGAGCCGAGGATGAGAGCGGCGATGAGGGCGGGGCCGGCGGTGGGATCGGCTCCGCCATCGACGTGCCCGTGCCGACGGGATTGCGCGCTACGCTGCGTCCCTACCAGCTCGACGGCTACCGGTGGCTCGCGCTGCTGCAGTCCACCGGGCTCGGCGGGGTGCTGGCCGACGACATGGGCCTGGGCAAGACGATCCAGGTGCTCGCCGTCGTGCAGCGAATGATGGAGGGCAGGTCCGGCGTCGTCCCCGAGGAGAGCGGGCCGGTGCTGGTGGTGGCGCCCACGAGCGTTGTTGGCGCCTGGGTGGAGCAGGCTGCGCGCTTCTGCCCCGACCTGCGGGTGCGAGCCGTCACCCGTACCCGCGCCAAGCGCGGCGAGGAGCTGGGCGAGATCATGGCCGACGCCGACATGGTGGTCACCAGCTACACGATCGCGCGGCTCGAGGAGGAGGACTTCACCGGCGTCGACTGGTCCTGGGTCGTGCTCGACGAGGCCCAGTTCGTCAAGAACCACACCGCCGTCACCTACAAGACGGTCCGGAGCCTGCGCACGCCGTCGACCGTCGCCATCACCGGCACGCCGCTGGAGAACTCGCTCATGGACCTGTGGAGCCTGCTGTCGATCGCGGCGCCCGGCCTGCTGCCCGGGCCCGACCGCTTCGCCAAGGTCTACCGGCGCCCCGTCGAGCACGGGGACGACGACGCCCTGGCGGCGCTGCGCGCGCGGATCCGGCCCTTCCTGCTGCGCCGCGCCAAGGAGGACGTGGCCGCCGACCTGCCTGACAAGAGCGAGCAGATCCTGTCCGTCGAGCTGGGGGCGGGGCACCGGCGCGCCTACGACCGGCGGCTGGCCCGCGAGCGGCAGAAGATTCTGGGCCTGCTGGAGGAGGACACGGCGCAGGCCCGGTTCACCGCCCTGAAGTCCCTGACGATCCTGCGCCAGATGGCGCTCGACCCGGCGCTGGTGGAGACGCCGCGGGGCGATGCTGGGGCGGACCTGACCGGGCGGGCGGCCGGCGGCCGGCGGCACAGGCCGACGGCGAAGGTCGAGGTGCTGCTGGAGACGCTGCGCCCGGTCGTCGCCGAGGGGCACAGGGCGCTGGTCTTCAGTCAGTTCACGCGCTACCTCACCGGGGTGCGCGAGGCGCTGGAGGCCGACGGGATGCGCACCGCCTACCTGGACGGGACGACCACGAACCGCCAGGAGGTCATCGACGCCTTCCGCGCCGGGCGGGCCGACGTCTTCCTCATCTCGCTCAAGGCCGGCGGCTTCGGGCTGACCCTGACCGAGGCCGACTACGTCTTCCTGCTCGACCCGTGGTGGAACCCGCAGGCCGAGGAGCAGGCGGTCGATCGCACGCACCGCATCGGGCAGGACAAGCCGGTCATGGTCTACAGGCTCGTGTCCGCCGGGACCATCGAGGAGAAGGTGATGGCCCTCAAGGAGAAGAAGGCCGAGCTCTTCGATCGCGTGGTCGAGGGCTCCGCGGACGACGTCGGGGGCGCCGGAGGTCCTGGGGGCGCCGGGGGCGCTGGCGCGAGCCGGGCCCGGCTCACCGCCCAGGAGATCCGCGAGCTCATCGGCGGGGCCTGAGGGGCGTCCGGCGCGGCACCACTCGCGCTGCCCGGCGTCCCCGCCGTCCCTCCCCGCCGTCCCACCGCCGTCGTGGAGCGCCCGCCGGGTCAACCGGCCCGGGCGGCGTCGACCAGCGCCTCCAGACGCGGGGTGACCGCCTCGGCCATCATGGTGATCTCGCGCTCGGGGACGCGGTTGCGCCGGGCGCACTCGCGCCACGGCGCCAGACGATCGGCGATGGCTCCCATGCGCTCTCGCGCGGACTCCTGGGGCAGATCACAGTCCTCTGCCAGGGCGGCCAGCCCGTCAACCTCGTCGGGGAGGGTATCCGCCCCGACGATGGATGTTGCGCGCCTGGCCATCGGGTCGGGGTTCGGGTTCACGTCGAAGGCGGGACTGAGGGTCCAGGATCCGCGGCTTGCGAGGAACCCGTGGTTGCGCAGGTGGTCGTCGGTGTTGCCCAGGGCCACGGAGCCGACCACGCGACTGAAAAGCTCGTGGAGGTCGTGGCGCGGAGACGGGGAAAGGTCGCGGACCGACTCGGCGAGATCGACGTAGTCGCGCTGTTCGCCGTCGGCGCCCCCAACGGCTGTCATAGCACTGATGTAGCCGATCCTTTCGCCGGAGTCCGTCCGGTCGAACCGGCGCAGGACGAGGATGCTGCTCTCCCCGACGGCGACAAGACTGCGCCGCGGGCAGCGGATGCCGGCACTCTCCATGAGGTCGAGTGCGGTGGCCTCCCACGCCATGACGTTCCAGCGGTCCGAGGCGTGGGGGAACTTCGCGATGGCGAGCCCGCCGTCATCGAGGCGGACAGAGGCCTTGGGGCGCGCACCGCCCAGGCCAGTGGTGCCGGTGCTGAGAAGTTGTTTGACGGCGTCGGCGGGATCGTCGTCCGTCTCGACCCGCTCGCCGGCACGGAGCAGCGCGGGCAACGAGACCAGGCGCGGGACAGTGGAGGGCTCGCCGAGGAAATCGGCGTGGCCGGGAAGCCTGAAGCGCAGGGCGCCCTGACGCGTGTTGTCGCTGACGCCGAGAAGGTAGTCGAGATCGTCCAGCCTGCGCGGGGCCCGGTTCTCCTCGCGGGCGCGGGTGCGTTCCGCCTTGGCGATGAGGTTGCGCCCCCAGCGGTCGGGGGCGGTGTCCGCGAAGGCGCGCAGAAGGCCCGCGTAGTATTGCGCGCCGGGGTCGAGGCGCAGCGACGGGTCGATGCCGTCTCCCCCGGCCACGAGGTAGGCGGGGTCGTAGAGGAAGGTTGTGGAGACTCGCCCGCGCGAGCGGGTGACATGGGCGGTGCCGACCCGGCGCGGAGAGCCTGCGGTGTCGATGAAGACGTCGACGTCGGTCATCGGGCGCGCTTCTTCCCGAGGCTGCCGGCGCGGAGGCGGCCGATGTCGCTGGCCAGGGGGTCGACGGCGCTGACGACCTGGTCGAGGACACCGAGGGCGCGCAGAACCTGGGCTACATTGCCGATGCTGACGCCGGGGTGGCCCGTCTCAATCCGGCGCAGGGTGTCGCGCGTGATTCCAGCACGCTCGGAAACCTGCTGAGCGGTCAGGCCGAGGACCATGCGCCAACCGTGGACGTGCGTGCCGAGGGCCGTCATCTGACGATCGATCCTGTAGCCGGTCATGGTCGCCTCCTTATGACGAATAATATAGGCGCTCTGGGACGTTATGGCGAATAATATCGTCACAGAAGGTGTGGGCGGAGCCGCCTCGCCCTGCGTCCCCACTCGCGCTGCCCGGCGCCCCCGCCGTCCCACCGCCGTCGTGGAGCGCCCGCCGGGCCCCACAGGACGGCTCGCGCAGGCCCCGCGCACAGGGCTCGAAGGGCCCGCATGCGCGCGATCGCGCCCGTGCCCGACCCTGGTGAGGCGGGCACGGTGCCCGCGGGGCCCGGCCGGCCGGTGTGCGCGCCGTCGGCCGTCCGGGCCCCTCTACCCCAAGGAGAACCACATGAAGCACATCTGGAACACCGTGCGCGACGCCTGGGCCCTCGCGCACCCGCACGGTGCGGAGCGCCTCGCGCCGGACGGCACGGAGGACGGCCGCGGCGAGGCCGGCATGGCCACCGCCGAGTACGCCATCGGCACCCTGGCGGCGGCCGCCTTCGCCGGCCTCCTGCTCGCCATCATGCGCTCGGGCTCCCTGCAGAGCGTTCTGCAGGGCCTGATCGAGTCCGCGCTCTCGACGGGCTGACGCATGATGGCGCGGAGAACGGACCGCTCCCGCTCAACGGGAGCGACTCCACCACCCGCCGCGCCCGGTGAGGCGGGCATGGTCACTGCGGAGATCGCCGTGGCCCTGCCCGCCGTCGTCCTCGTGCTGCTGCTCGTGCTGTCCGCCGTGAGCGCCGGCGTTGCCCAGCTGCGCGTCACGGACGCCGCCCGGGTGGCGGCGCGGCAGGCCGCCATCGGCTCCGACGACGTCGAGGGGGCCGCAGTGCGCGCAGGAGGCGAGGTGAGCGTCGGCGTCGACCGCGGCGAGCTGACCTGCGTGCACGTGAGCCGGCCGGTGCCCGGCCCACTGGGCGGCCTCGGGCTCACGGCGCGCAGCACCGCCTGCGCCTACACCGAGCCGAGCGGGCCATGAGGACGCGGGTCGTGCGGGCGCTGCGCAGATGGGGACGGGCGGCTCGGGCCGCGGCCTCCGACGAGTGCGGTGCGGGCACGGTGCTGGTCGTGGGCGTTATCGCCGTCCTGCTCGCGGCCGCGCTCGGCGTCTCGGGGCTGATCCAGGCGCAGGTCGCTGCGGGGCGGGCGCGGGCCGCGGCCGACCTGGCGGCGCTGGGCGGGGCGACGGCGCTGTCCTCGGTCCTCGCCCCGGCAGACCCGTGCGAGGTGGCGGAGCGAGTGGCGCGGGCCAACGGGGCCGAGGTGACGGCGTGCACCGTGACCGGGGAGGACGTTACTGTCGAGGTGTCCGTGGGCGCGCGGGTGCTGGGCGTCGCGCGCACGGCCGCCTCCGCCGCCCGAGCTGGCCCCGTGGACGAACCCGCCGACGGCTCTCCGGACGGCCCCTGACGCGTCGTCTCCCGCGCCCGTCTCCTCTCGCCGAGATCGGTTCACTTCCGCGCCGAGATCGGTCCGGCGCGGGTGCTCTCAGGGTTTTGCCAGGCGTGGTGGGGGTGAGTCTCCAGGGTGATGGGGTTACATGATTGCTGCCGCCGGACGGTGCGGGTCATGAGGGTTGGGGAGCCCGGTGAGGGGCCTGTGCCGAGAGCCGCCAGGGTCCAAGGGAGCCCGGGTGGCTCGTTTCGGCGAAGGAGGCCCGACCGGCCGGGAGTGGGAACCCGGTTCGGCGGTCTCAGTGACGAGGGCCCGTGGGTCCGGGACGCCGCCCCGGACCCACGGGCCGCAGTCGTTCTGGGCTCTCGTTCCGGGCCCTGCCCTATGCGGCTCGGTAGCCCACCACACCGTCCTCGACGGCGCGCCGGAACAGGTCCACCCGCGTGTCGGCCGGGCGGCCGGCCTCCCGGTACTTCTCGCGGATCCTGGCGACGTAGGTGTTGACGGTGGCGTTGGTGTAGCCGAGCTCTCGGGCCACCGTCACGGACTTCGCCCCCAGGGCGTACCGGGACAGCACATTGACCTCAGTAGGAGTCAGGCGCTCGGCGACGAAGTCATTGTCCGTGTCCAGGGCGGACGCCCAGCTCAGGTTGGCGCTGGGGATCCCGTTCAGGGCCGCCTTCGAGGCGTCGATCAGCTCGGTGTCGGACGCCGACTTGTTCACAATGGCCAGAATGTTGGTGGCAAGGGCCTCGCGGACCAGTACCGGCTCATCGCTCGAGGTGTGGACGACCACCGGGATGGAGCGCTTGCTCAGCTCGCGGATGTTGTCCGTGGGCGTGGAGCCGTCGGCGAGCCGCAGCTCGAGGATGGCCAGGTCCGGCGCCGGATGCCCGTCTGCGGCGCCCAGCTCCGGTACCAGCTGCCCGTCTGCGGTGTGCAGGCTCGGAACCCACCGCACCGTCCAGGGCAGGCCGGCCTGGGCGAACCGCAGTTGGCAGCCCTGGGCGATAATACTGTACTCGTCAATAACCAGAACGTATGGCTGGCTGCTCATCATTGCCTTCCCTGCCCGCCCAGTGGGGTGCCTGGACGGTGCGATTCCGAACTCGAACGCTGTCGGTTGTGTTGACGGACATGACCGGTCGGGGCCGTCCGAGTCGGATGCGTGCTGGGATCGCGAGGGCCCGGAGAGCAGCCCGGCCCGAACCTCCGCGCTCAGCGGGCCGGACGCCCGTCCGGGCCCAGAATGGTGACGCCGGTGTCGGTGAGGATGGAGACGAGCTGCGGCCGCCCGGCGGGCAGGACGCGGACGACGACGCGCGCCTGGTCGCCGTCGGCGAGGACCTCGACGATGCTGTCGGTGATCGCCCGGCGGATGTCGGAGGGCAGCCGGCTGTCGCCCCGGTCATCCATGAGGATGACGTCGGTGCCGCGGGCGCGCGCCTCCCGGGCCGACCGGACGACGGGGGTGCCGGTGAAGAACGGGGCGCGGATCTCGTCGCGCAGCTCCGCCTCCAGCAGCCGGGCGCGGGTCCGCACCTGCGGGGTGAGCGCCTCGCCGGCGGCGACCCCGCCCAGCAGGGGGCTGGCGCGGCGGCGGACCGACTCCATCGCCTGCCTCATGACCCGGTCGGCGGTCATGTTGGCCTGGCGCAGGGCCAGGACCTCCGCGGTGCGCGCCTGCGCGGCGGCGATGGCGGCGCTGGCCGCGGTGCAGCGGTTGACGGCCAGGTGCCACAGGATGAGCGCAATGGCATGGGGGAGCAGGTAGCTCGGGAGTATCAGCGGGGAGCGGTGGCTGAGGACCACCCAGACGACGGCGGTCGCGACCAGGAGGAGCTCGCCCACCCAGGCCGCCCTGGGGCGCTGCCTCAACAGCAGGCAGCAGCACACCGCGTTGGCCGCGCCGGCGACCCACGAGGCGAAGCCGGGCCACCCGCTGGTGCGGATCGGCAGCATGACGGCCAGATGGGTGGTCGGCACGATGAGCAGGACGACGGCGACGGCCCAGCGCGGCATGGAGGCCCGCGGCCAGGAGCGCAGCAGCAGGAAGGCGGCCAGCGCGAGGGCGGCCAGGCTGGCGACGACGGGGACGGCGGTCGAGTAGGCGCCGGAGCGGATCTCCAAGGCGGCGATCGCGATGTGGATGACCGCCGCGTAGACGCCGACGAGCCGCGCCCAGACGGTCTCCACGGCCGAGGCGACGGAGCGCGGCCAGACCTCGGCGCCTGAGCTGCCGGCTGCCCGCTGGTCGGCGCCCGCCGACGGGGCCCAGGTCATGGAGACGGCGGTCCCGTGCCCCGGGGCGGAGCGGATGCGCGCCGTGGCACCGGCGTCGTGCAGACGGGTCCCGATGGAGCCGGTGAGACCGTGCCTGCCGGGAGCCGGGGCGGCCGGGTCGAAGCCGCGACCGTCGTCGGAGACGACGACGGCCACTCCCTCCGCGTCGCTGCGCATCTCGATGCGACGCTCGACGCTCCCCGGGTCCTCTTCGCCGCCGGCGTGCCGCAGGGAGTTGCGCAGCGCCTCCATGGCGGCGTCGGCGAGGGCCTGGGACACCGCGGCGGGCACGGGGTGGTCGACGGCGGTGGAGACCGCCAGCCGCGCCTCGGGGCTCAGCGACCGGATCTGCGTCGTCAGGGCCTCGAAGAGGGCCGAGGTGCTGGTCGCGGGGCGCCGGCCGGGGGCTCGCGGCTCCAACGACTCCACCGCGCTACGGGCGGCCTGCCGCAGCTGGGCCGAGTCCTCCAGGCCCGCGGCGAGCGAGACCAGGACGGACAGGATGTGGTCGTGGACGAAGCTGTTGGAGCGCCGCTGGGCGACGGAGCGGGCGTGGTCGGCGGCCAGGCTGACTGCCTGCCGGCGGCGCTCGGCCGATGCCCGGTCCAGCGCGCGTCCCTGATCCAGCATCCAGTGCAGCATCCCGGTCATCAGCAGGACGCTCATGAGGAGGGGCAGCGGCTGCTCCACCGACACCTCGGTCAGGGCGCCGCGGGAGGCCGCCAGCATCAAGATCAGGGCAGGCACCAGGGTCACGATGCACAGGCCGTTGGCCCGTGGCGTCAGGATGGACGATCCCGCGATTCCGACGATCGGGAAGTAGCTGATGAGCGGGGTGTCGCGGGTGACGGTGTCGGTGCCGGACAGCGACGGGATCAGCGGTATCGCCCCGGTCAGCGCGACTTCGGCGCCGTAGCCGATCATTATGGTCATCACCATCGCCTGCCAGGTCCGGTCGATCGGCGACGGCCGCGTTTCAACGGCCGTGGCCGGTTCCCCGACCCGCTTCCTGCGCTGAGCCTGCGACAGGGCGACGGCGGCCACCGCGCCGGCGAGCAGCGGGAGGATGAGCACCGGCAGCATGAGCGGCCACAGCGTCAGCGCGGGAACCCGTTGGACGGCCGACGCGATGGCGGGGGCCACGCCGGCGCTGGTCCCGGCCGCGGTGGCGCCGACGAACACGACGATCCATCTGCGCAGCTGCAGCGTGTGCGGCCCAGCGGCGGGCGACAGGACGCGGCCCATTAGTACTACACGATGCGGTAGCCGGCCTTCCGGTACTTCTCGCGGATCCTGGCCATGCAGGTGTTGACGGTGGGCACGGTGCAGCCGAGCTCTCGGGCCACGGTCACGGGCTTTGCGCCCATGGCGTACAGGGACAGGATCCTGACCTCCGAGGGGGTCAGGTGCTCGGTGACGAAGTCGCCGTCGGTGTCCAGGGTCGACGCCCAGTCCAGGCCGGCGCTGGGGATCCCGTCCAGGGCCGCTGTCGCGGCGTCGATCAGCTCGCCGTCCGGCGCCGACTTGCGCACAATGGCCAGAACGCCGGCCGCGATGGCCTCGCGGACCAGCACTCGCTCGTCACCCGAGGTGTAAATGATCACCGGGATGGAGCGCTCGTTCAGTTCGCGGATGTTGTCCGTGGGCGTGGAACCGTCCTCCAGCCGCAGCTCGAGAATTGCCAGGTCCGGCACCGGCCGACCGTCCACGGCGCCCAGCTCCGGCACCGGCAGACCCTCTGCGGTGTGCAGGCTCGGGACCCACTGCACCGTCCACGGCAGGCCCGCCTGCGTGAACTGGTACTGACAGTCTTGGGCAATGATACTGTGGTCGTCAATTACCAGAATGTATTGCTGCTCGCTCACCATTGTCTCCTCCGTCCGCCCAGCAGGATGCCCCGGCAGCGCGAAACCGGACTCTGGACGTTGTCAGGTCATGTTGACGGACATGACCGACGCCCGGGGGGCGGGCTCACTGGCCGGCCCGCGCTGCGTCCCTGCCAGTGCGCCAGAATCCCGCGCTTACAACCCCGAGTATCCACGCAATTCGCTAGCGAGTCCTGACCACGCCTACCCCTGGATAGGAATGTGATCTGACGGTGTATACTCCCACGTGTAGGATATCGACGTTGCGCGATTTTGTCGTCTTGTTTGTGTTGCATCGCATGACCGCAAACAACTATAGCGTGCGGTTTTCCGAAATTTGTCGCCCTGGAGGAGGCGTGGATCTAAGCATACCCATTGGTAAGCGCCCTAAGCTATACAGGTTTTTGGAGATTCTACCAGGTTCTCTCAGCTATGGCGTGATCATTCTGTTGGGCTTGCTATTGATTGTCAACTCTGTCTGGGCATGGATATATATGAGGACCGTGATCCTGTTGATCTCTGTCTACCTTGGTGTTACAGCTTATTGTATGGTCAAGAGTGGACTGGCTCTCAAGCGATCCTTGGCTATTGACTGGGCTGACCGTCTGGCAAGCCTTGAGAATCCCAAGGAGTCGTGGGCGCTGCTGCGAAGTTCTGGCGATTCTACGACAGATTGTCGGCAACACTTAGAGAATTTGCGCCTAATGGCTGATGATGAGCGGGACCGCTTCCCTAGGCCATCGGAAATCTACAATGCCTTGATTGTGCCCGCCTACAATGAAGATATAGAAACTATTGACGCGGCCTTACGGGCGGTTGCCGGTACGGCTTACGATAAGAAACGCCTGATCGTTGTTTTTGCCTACGAAGAGCGTGGTGGTGCTGCCATTAAGGAGACTGCACTAAGACTGTGGCGACGTTATCATAAGGAATTTTATTCGTTCCACATCGTTGAGCACCCGAAAGATGCACCAGGCGAAGTTATCGGAAAGGGCGGCAATATCACCCATGCGGGACGGTGGCTGAAGCGCTATCTTGAACACTTAAGAATTTCACCTGCTAACGTTATCGTCACCACGATGGATTGCGACAATAGACCTCACAAACACTATTTCAGTTGTTTGACCTATGAGTATATAGTTCACGAGGAACGTGAGCGTCTGTCCTACCAGCCTGTCTGTCTGTTCACCAATAATATATGGGATGCGCCAGCGCCAACACGAGTGGTGGCGATTGGAAATTCTCTATATAATATCTTCAAGGCGGCGCAGCTGCGTATGCTACGTAATTTTTCTTCACATGCGCAGCCAATGGAGGCCTTGCTGAAGATGGATTTTTGGAGCACGCGCACAATCGTTGAGGACGGACATCAGTACTGGCGCAGCTTTTTCTACTACGGAGGCAAGTACCGAGTGCTTCCGATCTATACTCCCATCTATCACGATGCGGTGCTGACAAGCAATTATATCCGTACTTTAAGGGTACAGTTCGTTCAGTTGCGCCGCTGGGCCTATGGTGCCTCAGACGTCGCTTATGTTGGGTATCGACTGTTTCCCAGAAAACGGCGTAATTGTCCGTTCTGGACTGGCCTCTTGCAATTTGCCTACTTGCTGGGTCAGCAAGTCGCAAGGGCTGCTTTGCCAATTATAGTGCCGCTAGGTGGTTGGGCGCTTATGCTGTGCGGCAGCGAGACTGTTCTTAGAGTGTCTGAGCGCGTGCCGGCTGTCGTCAACTTTCTGCAAAATATCACCATGAGTGGTAACGCGTTAATATCGTTTTTCGTCTCATACAAGGTGTTGCCGCCGCGACCAAGTTATTGTGAGCGACGTCGTACCTTGTGGATGCTATTACAGTGGATGCTGGTGCCGGCGTTATTAATATTTTACGGCTCGCTCTCGGCCTATGTTGCTCAGACTCATTTGATTTTCGGGAAGTATCTCGACAAGTTCGATGTGACCGAGAAAACGTTTAAATCGGTTTAGTGAATTCGGGGCGGCGCACGGTACGGACTTCTGGGCTTGGTGTGTATGAGATCACGAGAAGGAGCCGCAGTCTACCAGCAGACTGATCGTGCTGGGCCGACTCATGGTCGTGTACTCCGCCGTGGTAGGGGGACTGAGAGTAAGATCACCACTGATTTTTCACGACAAGGTTGACGATCTCTTGTGGATTCTCTCGTTCCTACAGGGCTTCACGATACGGTGGAAGCAAGGAATATGGCTGTCTGACGGCCCGTTCAGCGTCCTCACGATTCTCTGGCGTGAGTGCTTTTCTCAGACAGTGGGACCTGGTGCTTTGAGGGTGGGAAAGGATGGGAGATCGACAGCGAAGTACTTGGATTGGGCCAGGGCGCAGGACGTGGGAGAGGGCGCGAGCCAACTCAGGGGACGCCGGGTGTCGATACGGTGAACCCGGGATTTTCCACGTCGGCAACAAGAGCCTCAAGATGACCATATTCCTTTTACCTTCGCCTTCCTGAGATCCGACCCCGTCGGCCGTGCCCACTACCGGCGCAAACGACTTAGTCAAATGCCCGGGCCAGACTCTCTTCACCCAGGCGTGCCACCGCATCCTTACCCAGCATGCCATTATCCGCAACGCCACGCTCTACATCCTACAATCCGGCCCAGGCCTACCCGTCACAGTTCGACAAACAACATGGGGTCTTTTGAGGTCGATTATCTAGTCGGCAGAGGAGATCGATCCGGACTCGAGCTCCACGACGACCGAGGCGGGTGATTCAGGCGGCTCAATATATGCGGCCGGAATGTTGCCGAGCTGGATGGTTCCGCTGGGGAAGTCCATGACGCCGTCGAAGATCAGGGCGCCCGTGTGCGAGGGGCCGGGCTCGCAGATGCGCATCTCGACATCTCCGTCCTCGTCCGGACGAGTGGCGATGATCAGACTGCTCTCGTTCGAGAGCACGGCCTCCTCGCCGCTGACCCATTCCGGAAGCGATGTGGTCCCGGAGTCCATCACCACTACCTGTGCATAGAGTGGAGGCACCGAGTGCGTGCGACCGGGTGTCACCATTTTCTCCTCTTCCAGGTGCGTGCTGCCGGTCGCGCGCGCCCAGCGCTTACTACGCTCCTTTGTTCCTTACTACGCTCCTTCTCCTCGTACAGTAAGGTACAAAGGAGCGTAGTAAGCGCCACTCGGCCCGACCTGTGCCCCGGCACACCTCCGGCCCGGCAGGCTCACACCGGCAGCGGAGCGGCGGGCAGCGTCCAGGCGCGGCGCGTCTCAATGCTGACCTCGACGGCGTCGCCCTCGGCGTGGATGTCCGCCACCTCCGGGTCGGACTCGACGCACACGAGCGTGCCGTGGGCGGTCTCCACGGTGTACTCCACGTGGTCGCCGTAGAAGACCGAGGTCAGCACGGTGCCCCGCCTGCCGGTGAGCTCGCCGACCCCGACGCCCCTGACACCGGCACCGGCCCGGCCCGAGCCGTCCCCGCCGTCGTCGGCGCAACTCAGCCGCACCGACTCCGGCCGCACCACCACGCACACCTCGTCGCCCTCGGAGACGTCGGGGTGCACCGGCACGATGAGGTCCTGGCCCAGGACGTCGACCCTGGCCGCCCCGTCGCTGACGGCCCCGGCTGTGGTCTCCAGGAAGTTGGCCCGTCCGATGAAGTCGGCCACGAACACGCTGGCCGGGTGGCGGTAGATCTCCTCCGGGGTGGCGACCTGCTCGATGCGCCCGGCGTTCATGACCACGATCCGGTCCGACATGGTCATCGCCTCGGCCTGGTCGTGGGTGACGTAGATCGACGTGATGCCCATGCGCTGCTGGAGGCGGCGGATCTCCAGGCGCATGCGCACGCGGAGCTTCGCGTCGAGGTTGGACAGGGGCTCGTCGAACAGGAGCACCTTGGGCCGCACGACCATGGCGCGGGCCAGGGCCACCCGCTGCTGCTGGCCGCCCGAGAGCTCGTTGGGGGAGCGGTCGGCCAGCGCCGTGAGGTTCATGGAGGCCAGGACGACGTCGACCCGGTCGCGGATCTCGTCGGCGCCCAGGCGGCGCAGCCTCAGGCCGTAGGAGACGTTGTCGCGCACGCTCAGGTGCGGGAAGAGCGCGTAGGACTGGAAGACCATCGACATGGGACGCTTGTTGGGCGGCAGGACCACCATGTCCTCGCCGTCGAGAACGACCCGCCCGGAGGTGGCGTCCTCGAAGCCGGCGATCATGCGCAGCGTCGTGGTCTTGCCGCAGCCGGACGGCCCGAGGAAGGTGATGAACTCGCCCGGCGCGATATCGAGGGCGACGTGGTCGACGGCGACGACGTCCTTGCCCCGGTTGGCGAAGATCTTCACGACGTCGCGCAGCTCGAGTCGGCCGGCGGTCGTGGCTGCCGTGTCGGTCGTGGCTGCCGTGTCGGTCGTGGGGTCGGTGGTGGTGCTCATGGCTGGGTCCTGGTGGTTCCGGTGTTGCGGGCCGTCCCGACGGCCCCGGTGGTTCTGGTGGTCTTGAGCGCCCGGCGGCGCGCCGTCGTCGTGCTCATAGGGTCGCCCCCGACTCGCGGACCCGCCTGTCCTTGACGAGCAGGTTCATGGTCCCGGTGACGACCATGACGATGAGGATCAGGATCGTGCAGAAGGCGAAGGCGTTGCCGAAGCGCCCGGCGTCGACCTCGGCGAGGATCTGGGAGGTCATGATCTTCGTGCGCGGGGTCGTGATGAAGATGATCGGCGACAGCGTCGTCATCGACCGGGAGAAGGCGTAGGTCAGACCCGCCAGGAAGGCGGGGCGGATGAGCGGCAGGGTGACCCGGCGGAAGGTGGTCAGCCCCGAGGCGCCCAGCGAGGTCGAGGCCTCGTCGATCGCCTTGTCGATCTGGTGCAGGCTGGCCACGCCCGAGCGCTGCCCGGCCGGCGTCGAGCGGGCCACGTAGACCATGACGATCGCGATGGCGCCCGCCGCGACGGCGCCGCCCCCGGCCAGCGGCGGAATGACGTTCACCGTGCCGATGGCCACCGGCACGTTGTAGGTCACCAGGTAGCCGATGCCGATGACGGTGCCGGGGACGGCCAGCCCGAGCATGCCGATGAAGTCCATGAGCCCCGCGCCGCGGCGCAGGCGGACCACGACCAGCCAGGCGATGACCATGCCCAGGACGCCGGCGATTGGGGTGGCGATGAGCGCCAGGATCGTGGTGTCGATCATGGCGTCGTTGCCGATCCCGGACAGGATGTAGGTGAAGTGGCGCAGCGTGAAGGAGTTGTTGACGCCGAGGATCTCCACGAAGGCGCCCACGATGACCGCCGCGTAGACGACGACGACCAGCGCGAGCATGAGGGCCGCCAGGGCCAGCAGCGGGACGCGGGTGCGGTTGTCGCGGACCTGCTTGACGCTGCCGGCGGGCTTGCCGGTCACCGTCACGGTGGAGGTCCGCTTCGACCAGTAGCGCTGGAGGAGGAAGACCAGCAGCGAGGGGACCAGCAGCACGAGGGAGTAGGCGGCCCCGGCGGCCGTGTTGTAGTCGCCGGTGATCGCGATGTAGGCCCGCGAGGCCAGCACCGTGTAGTCGCCGCCGATGACCAGGGGGTTGGCCAGGTCTGCGATCGCCTCGACGAACAGCAGCAGGAAGGAGGCGGCGATGCCCGGGACCATCATGGGCAGGGTCACCGTGCGGAAGATCGTCCAGCGGCTCGCCCCCAGCGAGGACGCCGCCTCCTCCATGGCCGGGTCGAGGCTGCGGAACATGCCCAGCAGGTTCATGTAGGCCACGGGGAAGAAGGACAGGGTCAGCACCAGGGTCAGTCCGCTCAGCCCGTAGATGTTCCACTGCTGGCCCAGCAGCTGCTTGGAGACGAGGCCGTTGCGGCCGAAGAGCGTGATCGACGCCGTCGCCACCGCGAAGGGCGGGGAGACGATGGGGACCAGGCACACGAGGTGGAAGAGCCGCTTGCCCCGGAAGGCCACGCGGGCCTGGACGTAGGCGAGCATGAATCCGACGGCGGTTCCCAGCGCCCCGACGACGGTGCCCAGCACGAGCGTGTTGAGCACGATCGTGCGGTTGGTCGTGGAGGAGAACAGGCCCGTGAGGACCTTGAGGCCGGGTGCGGAGAAGGCCTCGGCGAGGACCCGGACGAGGGGCAGCCCGACGAGCAGGATGAGCAGGAGGAGGACGACGCCGGTGATGGCGAGCGTCACGGGGTCCTGGCGGACCTTCGTGCGGTCGCGTGAGCGGTCGCGGGCGAGCGCGCGGCCGGGCTGAGCAGGCGCGGCGGGTGAGACGGCGGTGGCGGACATAGGGTCTCGGATCGTTGTGCGGGCAAGGGGCGGCCGGGCCGGGGCTCAGTCCTTGGGGGCCGCGGCGACCTCGTCGTCGAAGCGGGCCGTGAGCTCGGGCTTGGCCTGCGCGGCCGCGGCGAAGTCGTAGTCGATGAGGTTGACGGAGTCGAGGTCGACCATCTTGTCGGAGTGGTCGGCCTCGGGGTTGGTCAGGACCTGGTAGGAGCCGACCGTCGGGCCCACGTTCTGCCCCTCGGCCGAGATCGCGTAGTCGATGTACTTCTGGGCGGCCGCCTTGTGCTTGGAGCCGGCCACCAGGGCGACGCCGCCGATCTCGTAGCCGGTGCCCTCCTTGGGGAAGGAGACGGTCAGGTCGGTCATGCCCTCCTCCTGGTACTTCACGCAGTCGTGGGAGAAGACCAGGCCGACGGCGGCCTCGCCGCGGCCGGCGATCTGGCCGGGCGCGGTGCCGGACTTGGAGTACTGGAGGACATTGGCGTGCATCTTCTTCATGTAGTCCATGCCGGCGTCCTCACTGCCGAGGCGGGTGACCTGCGTCCACAGGGTGGTGAAGGCCGTGCCGGAGGTCGAGGGGTGGGCGGTGGAGACCTGGCTCTTGAGGGTCGGGTCGAGCAGATCGTCCCAGGACTCGGGGGTCTTGGCGCCAATGGCGTTGAGCCGGGTCTTGTTCGAGCAGAAGCCGAGCACCCCGACGTACACGCCGGTCCACCTGCCGTCGGCGTCCTTGTACTTGTCGGGGATGGCGGCGGCCTCGGGCGAGACGTAGGGCTCGATGAGGTCCTGGTTGGCGGCCTCGCCGTAGCCGTCGACGGGGCCGCCGTGCCACACGTCGAACTCGGGGCTGTCCTTGGCGGAGGCCAGGCGCGCGACCGCCTCCCCGGAGGACAGGCGCACATAGGTCGCCTGGATGCCGGTCTTGGCGGTGAACTGGTCGGTCCAGGCCTTGCACAGGTCCTCCATGGCGCCGCAGGCGATGGTGATGGGGCCGTCGTCGGACCCGTCGCCGGAGGAGGTCGTCTTTCCGGCGCATCCGGCCAGGGCCAGGCTGATGGAGACGGCGCCGGCGAGGAGAGCGCCGGCCCTGCGGGAGAACTTGCGGTGGGAGAACATTGGGAAACCTTTCGGTACTGCGGCGCCACATCGCGCCGCTCGGCGCCATGATCGCCCGAGCCCCGGGCATGGAGCGGGTCACGACAGTGACGATTGGTGACAGACCTGTCATTAACTGCGGGGCCCCGCGGAGGGCATTGCGCCCGGTCCTCAGGGCAGCCTCGGCATGGTGTAGCCCTGTCCGCGGGCGGCGACGACGAGGTCGCCGGGCACCCCCCGGCGCTTGAGATGGCGGCGCAGCCGGTAGACGGTGGTGCGCACCATCTCGCGCCCGCCCGCCGACTCCCCCGTCCCCCAGACCTCGTTGAGCAGGTCGGACCACGACGCGATGGAGCCGGCGTGCCGGGCCAGGACGGCGAGGAGGCGGGCCTCGGTGTCGGGCAGGGGCACCGGCCTGCCCTCCCAGGCGACCTCGCCGGTGGCGGTCAGGATGCTCAGCGCCCCGTTGGACACGGCGTCCCTGGTCCCCGAGGCGGTCCGGCGGACGACGGCGCTGGCCCGCAGCGCGAGCTCGCGCGGCGAGAAGGGCTTGGTGACGTAGTCGTCCGCGCCGGCCTCCAGGCCCGCGATGCGGTCCTCCTCGTCCCCCAGCGCCGTGAGCAGGATGATGGGGGTCGTGCTCGTGGCGCGTATCCGACGGCACAGCTCCACTCCGCCCAGGCCGGGGAGCATGACGTCCAGGATGACCAGGTCGAATGACTCCTGGCCCAGCCTCTCCCAGGCGGACTCGGCGCTGGCGGCGCTGACGCACCGGAAGCCCTGGGTCTCCAGGGCGAAGGTGATGACATAGCGCATCTGGGGCTCGTCATCGACGACGAGTCCCAGCGGTTTCGGGTCGTGGGCGATCGGCTCCACCGTGTGCCTCCTGCTTCTCATCATGCCCCGCAGGGCCCGGGGGCGGCGTCATGGCGCGCGACGGGCCCGGTTGCGGCATTATGACGCGCGCGGCGGACTCCGCGGCCCCGGCGGCCCCGGCCGCCCCGGCGTCGGACCTCCCGGGCGCGGGCGGGCGGACCGGCACGGTCAGGTAGACGACGGTCCCCCGCGAGGCCATGGAGTCCACCAGGATGGACCCGCCGTGCAGGGCGAGGATCTGCCTGGTGACCACCATGCCCAGCCCGACCCCGCGGCTGACCGGAGCCTCCAGGGAGTTCTGCGAGCGGAAGGGCGTGAACAGCGCCTCGCGCTGCTCGGGCGTCATGCCGCGGCCGTCGTCGGAGATGGTGATGAGCGCGGTGTCCTCCTCGCCGCTGACCGAGATGGTGATGGTGGCGCTCGGGCCCGCGTGGCGCACTGCGTTCGTCACCGTGTTGGCGATCGCCTGCCGCAGGAGCCGGCGGTCGGCGACCATGCGGATGGGGGCGCCGTGCTCCTCCAGCCGCATGGGCGTGCTCGCGGTGCGGCGCATCTCCTGGACCAGGTTGCGCACGAGGCGGCGCAGCTCGACGGTCTCCAGGTGGAGGGCGAACAGCGCGTGGTCGAGACGCGCCTGGGTCAGGAAGTCCTCCGCCATGCCGATGGCCTGCTCGGTGTTGTCCACGATGGTGGCCACGAAGCGCCGCTGCACCTCGTTGAGGTTGCCGGGCGTCTCCTCGGCGAGCAGCTCGGCCGAGGCCCGGATGAGGGTGAGCGGGGTGCGGATCTCGTGGGCCAGCGCGTCGCGCGGGGCGGCGTGCTGGGCGACCTGCGCGCGCAGCCGCTCGGTCTCGGCGCGCGCCAGGCGCGTGCGGCGCGCGGCCAGCGCCACTGCGCC
>ERZ773099.1390-NODE-1390-length-17916-cov-25.595319_pt1 | contig 17916 bp, 15 predicted proteins | sample MGYA00511120_ERZ773099 | MGnify/ENA primary metagenome ERZ773099 (study PRJEB29015, sample SAMEA2738012) | human oral metagenome | biome: human oral; feature: human-associated habitat; material: dental | place: China | collected 2104 ...
AAAAGGAGCGAAACTTCAACTTTGGTGAAGCCTACAAACATCTAGCAGGTGCAGAAGTGGTGGCTGATGGCAATACCGCAGGAATTACAGCTATTTCAAATCCAGCTGGAGTTGCCAGAACCAGTAATGGCTTGACTCTAGCTCCGCTGACAGCGACAATTTTGCGGATTAAAAAGGCGAATCCAGCTCAAGAAGAAAAATCTCAAGACACCGCTAAAGACATTCAACAAGAACAGTCTGCTGCTTCAGCTAAAAATAGCACGCAAGCTTTATCAGCAAACGCACAAAAACCTCTTGCTTCAGGGGTCTCAGAGGTAAAAGAAGCGACCGGTCAGGCCGAAAAAACTTTACCAAAAACTGGCACAAGAGCTTCTCTATTGGCAGTTCTAGGTGGCTTCCTGATATTCTTAGCCGGCCTGCTAACTTTTAGAAAGAGACAGTAACCATTGACTCTGCAGTACAATGCTTCCTTGTGTAGCTTTGTGAGAAATCACTGTTTCGAAGGAACGATAGATAAAGAAAGACGACTTCTATTTTGGAAGTCGTCTTTTTTCAGTAATACGGGCTTGCGTCGCTATATAAAGTTTACACGCTTTTGCCCGGAAGTAGGCTGATTGGCAGGAAGTAGCCAGTTGAGGGTACTTCCTGATTATTAATTTTTTTCAGCAGTAAATCTACTGAGAGTTTGGCAATATCCTTCAAGGGCTGTTTAATCGTAGCCAGTTGAGGATAATAATTTTCAACAAAATAGGTTCCGTCGTAGCCGATGATTTTTAAATCTTCAGGAATCTGTATGTTCAGTTCCTGAGCGACTTTCATCACCAAAATGGCTGTCAAATCATCTGAAGCAAAGATTGCATCCGGCTTGTTGTGGGTCAGAATGTGCTTGATTTCCATTTCTTTGCGGACGGGTGAGAAGTCACTGGAAACATTGATGATAGCAGCATCTGGCAGGACAGAGGCAAAGCCAGCATGGCGCAGGCCTGTTGGTGAGTTGGAGTTATCATTGCCAGTAATCATGATAATATTCTGAGCGCCTGCTTTGACCAGAGTCTGAGCAGCTAGTACCCCACCAGCGTAATTGTCCGAGGACACCACCGGAATATCGGGTGAAAGGTTGCGGTCAAAAGAAATGATGGGGGCTGTTACGCGATTGTAGTCTTCGATTCCTAGGTTGTGGCTGCCGGAAATGATGCCGTCCACCTGATTGGCTTCTAACATCTCAATGTATTCGCGCTCCTTGTCAGAATCATGCTCACTGTTGCAGATAATAGTTTTATACCCCTGCTTAAAGAGCTCGTGTTCCAGTTTGTCAATCAGCTCAGCATAGAAAATGTGACTAATATTCGGGAAAATAAGTCCAATCAGCTTGGCGGACTTGCCCTGAAGACTGCGCGCCAGATTGTTAGGCTTGTAGGCCAACTCCCGCATGGCATCCTCGACCCGAGAGATGGTTTTGCTGGATAAGTAACCTTTTCTATTGATAACGCGGGAAACGGTTGTGGGACTGACCCCTGCCAGTTTTGCTACATCAGTTAGTTTTGCGACCATAATCTAATTCATAGTAAGTACCGGTTGGATTGCCCTTGGTGATGGCAATGCCTGTCTGGTCTTCACCTGGGAAGACGCGGCCGGAAAATACTTTCTCTCCTTTATTGATAAAAATTTCAAAGATGGATTTGTCGATAAAGATATTGACAGTTGTATCTTTGGTGTCAAGGCTGGTGCTGCGGCTGCTTCCAAAGTCTAGGGCATATTGTTCCCCTGCCTGACTGCGGTCGACGGTCACTTGCCCAGCCTTAAGATCGAAGTTGATGGTTAAACCCTTGCCGTCCTTATCTGCAAAGAGGACGATTTCATGTTCGGTGTCTGCTGCAAGATTTAGCTCCAGCTCGTAGCTATTCTTGCTCTTATCTAGCGCAGTGAAAGGCTGAGCATCCGCTCGTAAATCCTTGATGGCTGCGACTGGGTATTGATAGAGCTTGTCATCTTTCAGAGTTAATTCTTTCACTAGTGAGAAGGTTCCCTGATGGTCAAAGCGGTCAGACGGGTATTCCACATCTGGCAGACCTAGCCAGCTGACAGCAAAAGCTCGGCCGTCAGGAGCATTGAAAGCCTGAGTCGCGTAGCACTCAAAGCCATAATCCAGATTCTGAATCGGGCTTGGATTGAGCATTTTTGCTTGTTTTGTGTCAAACGATTGACCTATCTTATACATGTTTGGATAAATATTATCATAGTCCAGAACGTCCTTGGACAGGCCTTGTGGGCAATAGAGCAGGACAGGCTGATCATTAATGAAGACCAGATTAGGGCACTCCATCATGTAGGCTGTCTTGTCATTATCAAAGTCCAAGTCACCAAGGGTTTCCCAGTTGGTGTAGTCATTGTCCACAGCCTTGTAGAGCTTGACATAGCCTTGCTTGTCCAGATTTTGTCCGCCGACAATGGCATAGAATTGTCCCTTATAATTAAAAATCTGTGGATCGCGGAAGTGATCGGTTGCTTCTGCCGGTTGCTCAATCAAGACTTTATCAATCTTCTCGATTTTCCCTTCTTTATCCAGCAATGCTCCGATTTGGTAAGGGTGGCGCACCCAATTTTCGTCACGGACATTTCCAGTATAAAAAAGGAAAAGCTTGTCATCAAACTGCATAGCAGAACCAGAGTAGGCACCGTGGCTATCCAGTTTCGTATCTGGCAGCACTCGCACACCAGTTTCTGTGAAATGCACTAAATCATCACTTTCAAGCTGTACCCAGCATTTTAGACCGTGGGCTGCTCCAAAGGGAAAGTTTTGGTAGAAGACAATCCACTTGCCGTCAAAATATGAAAAGCCATTTGGATCATTTAGAAGCCCAGTTTTGGGTTCCACATGATAGGTGGCCCGCCAAGGAGATTTAGCGATATTGTCATTAATCTGTTGCAGTTCTTCTGCAGTCCAATCTTCGTAACGTCTGTAGCGTTTTTCAGTAGTCCAAGCCAATCTTTTGTCCTCCAATTATTTTTCTTACTTCTATAGTAAACGTTTTCCGCTCAAAAATCAACCTTTAACATTAAAAAAAATAAATTTCTGTAAAACGCTTGACATATTTTAAAGTTGTGATAAAATAATATTTGTAAAGGCGGTAAAATCGCTTTCAAAAAGTTTTACAATATTTTATAAGGAGATGTTTGCAAATGGATTATGCTAAAGTTGCAAAACAAGTCATTGAAGCTGTCGGTAGAGATAATCTTGTTGCAGTCGCACACTGTGCGACTAGGCTTCGTCTAGTTCTAAAAGATGATAGCGCTATTGACCAGAAAGCATTGGATAATAATGCAGATGTTAAAGGTACTTTTAAGACAGATGGACAATATCAAGTCATTATCGGTCCCGGAGATGTAAACTTTGTTTACGCTGAAATCATCAAAGAAACTGGTCTTAAAGAAGTTTCAACGGATGATTTGAAGCAGATTGTTGCTAGTGGAAAGAAGTTTAATCCTATTATGGCTTTGATTAAACTCTTGTCTGATATTTTTGTGCCTATTATTCCAGCCCTAGTTGCAGGCGGTCTTTTGATGGCTCTTCGTAATTTCCTGACCTCAGAAGGATTGTTCGGGTCTCAATCAATCGAGCAAATGGTTCCAGCTATTAAGGGACTGTCAGATATGATTCAGCTCATGTCTGCTGCTCCGTTTATGTTCCTGCCAATTCTTGTTGGTATCTCAGCTGCAAAACGCTTTGGAGCTAACCAGTTCTTAGGTGCTGCAATCGGTATGATTATGACAACACCAGATCTTGGGGGGACTGAGAAATTTTGGGATATTTTGGGTTACCATGTGACGCAAACAAGTTATGTTTACCAAGTTATCCCAGTTCTTGCTGCTGTATGGATCTTGGCTCATCTTGAAAAATTCTTCCATAAGAAATTGCCTTCAGCTGTTGATTTCACCTTCACTCCATTGTTATCAGTGATGCTTACAGGATTCTTGACATTTACAGTCGTAGGTCCAGTGATGCTATTGGTATCTAACGGCATTACAGATGCGATTGTTTGGCTCTACAATACAACAAGCTTTATTGGTATGAGCGTCTTTGGGGGAACCTATTCATTAATCGTAATGACTGGTCTTCACCAATCTTTCCCAGCCATCGAAACACAATTGCTTTCAGCTTGGCAAAATGGTAGTGGTCATGGAGACTTTATCTTTGTTGTTGCATCCATGGCCAACGTTGCTCAAGGTGCTGCTACCTTTGCAATCTTGTTCCTGACTAAGAATGCTAAAACCAAAGGTCTTGCATCTTCTGCAGGTGTCTCAGCCCTCTTGGGGATTACCGAGCCGGCTCTCTTTGGTGTAAACTTGAAATATAAATTCCCATTCTTCTGTGCCCTTATCGGGTCAGCAGTAGGAGCTCTTTTTGCAGGTCTTCTTCAAGTTGTTGCTGTGTCTCTTGGTTCAGCAGGTTTCCTTGGATTCCTTTCAATTGATGCGAAATCAATTCCATTCTATTTCTTATGTGAAGTTATTGCTTTTGCGATTGCCTTTGCTTTGACTTATTTCTACGGTAAGACAAAAGCAGTAGATGTCTTTGCTGAAGAAGCCGTGGCTGCAACAGCAGATGAAACAGTAGAAACAGAATTAGTTGAAGACGTGGTTACTGAAGAAACAAATGCTCTTCAAGATGAAACAATCATTTCTCCTGTTGTTGGTCAAGCTGTGGCTTTGGCTGATGTCAATGACCCTGTCTTTGCAAGTGGAGCGATGGGACAAGGGATTGCGATTAAACCAACTGAAGGTGTTGTTTATGCCCCAGCTGATGCAGAAGTGACGATTGCTTTTGCCACCGGTCATGCCTATGGTTTGAAGACTGCTAATGGTGCTGAAATCCTTATCCACGTCGGAATTGACACAGTGTCTATGAATGGCGAAGGATTTGACCAAAAAGTGTCTCAAGGTTCTACAGTCAAAGCTGGCGATGTTCTTGGAACTTTTGATTCAGCTAAAATCGCGGCAGCTGGTCTGGATGACACAACTATGGTCATCGTGACCAATACAGCTGACTACGCTTCTGTGATGCCAGTTGCGACAGGTGCAGTAGCCAAAGGCGATGCGATTATTGAAGTGAAAGCCTAGTCTTACTTATCAAAAATCAGCAAAAGAAAACGAACAAATGTCATGTTTGTTCGTTTTTTCTTGAGTGTTAAGATTTACAGAGGAAAATCTAAAATATAGAGCAATTTTCAATCTGGAAATATGCTATAATAAAGTATAAACAATACAAGAGGTGTTGAAATGACAAAATTGTACGGAAGTTTAGAAGCTGGCGGGACGAAATTTGTTTGTGCTGTAGGCGATGAAAATTTCAATGTTGTAGAAAAAACACAGTTTCCTACAACCACGCCGATTGAAACGCTGGATAAGACGATTGCCTTTTTCTCTCGTTTTGACAATCTAGCAGGTCTGGCAGTGGGTTCTTTTGGTCCTATTGATATTGATCCTAATTCTGGAACTTATGGCTACATTACGACGACTCCAAAACCACATTGGGCGAATGTGGACATCGTGGGAGCACTTCGTCGTGCTTTGAATGTACCAATTTACTTTACGACTGATGTCAATAGTTCTGCTTATGGTGAAGTTGTAGCCCGCAACAATGCTGGCGGCCGCATTGAAAATCTGGTTTATTATACGATCGGAACAGGAATTGGCGCTGGCGCTATTCAACGTGGTGAATTTGTCGGCGGAACGGGTCACCCTGAGATGGGACACTATTATGTAGCCAAGCACCCGATGGATGAAGAAAAAGGCTTTAATGGCGTTTGTCCTTTCCACAAGGGCTGTTTGGAAGGCTTGGCGGCTGGCCCTAGCTTAGAGGCGCGGACAGGTGTACGGGGTGAAAATATTGAGCTCAATAACTCTGTCTGGGATATTCAAGCCTATTATATTGCGCAGGCAGCTATTCAAGCGACGGTGACGTTCCGTCCAGATGTCATTGTCTTTGGTGGCGGTGTTATGGCGCAGCAACATATGCTAGACCGCGTTCGTGAGAAATTTACAGTTCTCCTGAATGACTATCTCCCTGTTCCAGATGTGCGGGATTACCTTGTCACACCGGCTGTAGCGGGAAATGGCTCTGCTACGTTGGGGAATTTTGTCCTAGCAAAAGAAGTTAGCGAACGCCACGCAAAATAGGTAAAACAAGAGGTCTGAAATGTCAGGCCTCTTCTATCTGAGGTGAAATATGCAAAAAGCGATTGTCAAGGATATTTTCTTTTTACAGCAAAAATCAGCTCCTGCAACGAAAGACGACCTCTTTTTAGCTCAGGATTTGCAGGACACCTTGCTGGATCATAGAGAGTCTTGCGTCGGACTTGCGGCCAACATGATCGGTGTTCAAAAGCGAGTGATTATTTTTATGTATGGCATGCTGTCCATGGTCATGTTTAATCCTATTCTCATCCAGAAATCAGGGCCTTATCAGGTGGAAGAAGGCTGTCTGTCACTGCCTGGAAGTCGGCAAACGACTCGTTACCAAAAAATAACGATTGAATATCTGGATCAGAATTGGCTAAAGAAGATCATCACTTTAGAGGATTTTTCAGCGCAAATCTGCCAGCATGAATTGGACCATTTGGAAGGTATCCTCATATAGGAAATGTATCTGGAAAGGATGGGAATAGAATGAAAGTATACAAGCGCGATGGAGCAAAATTTTATGCCATAGGCTTTTTCTTACTCTTTGCTATCTTTTTTATCATGGCTTTTGAATCTATGGATAAGGCCTCCCTTGAGTCAACAAGTCAAAATAGTAGCAATCAACTGGTTCATAGGACTTCTATCAGCAAGGAAGACCAAAGAAGCAGGCAGACTACTGAAGAAAGTAACAATATCTTCAATCCGCTCTATTGGGGGATGGGAACAGCCGCTATTTTTATGATCGTTCTAGGCTATATTTCGAATCATAAACCACCGATTTTAGAGATGGATGAGATGGGAATAAGGATGAGAGGCTTATCTGCTAAAAGAGAGAAGTACTTTTTGTGGCAGGAGATTGAGCAAATTGAATACGATACCTATCGATCTAGTCGAATTTTATATTTTTATCCTAAAAATCAAGAAGAGAGTGCTGTCCCTTTAGACTTGGCTGATGTGAAAAATACTAGCTTCAATGAACTTCATCAAGAAATTTCTCAACTTGCTCCTCATATCAAGTGGCTCTTTCCATAGAAATGAATGACGAGGGAGATTATTCTAGAGTAAGGATTTGCCCCTCTTATTTTAGGTTAAAAATATTAAGATTAAAAAACTTTCGATTGGTAGAACTGGGACTCTTGGTTCCAGTTTATTTTTCGTCAAAAAATGGTTCTCATAGAAACTTTTTTCTTGACATCTATCTTTTTTGTGATAAAATAGTTCTCATGAAAACCAATTAGTTCTCTCGAGAACTAATATAGAAAGGAAGTTTGAATGGAAAAGCCGTTATTAGAAATGAAACACTTTGGCCGGCGAATGCAGCTGATGGTGGAAAAGCTTGCCAAAGACCAAGGTATTGAGTTCATGGCTGGGCCACAGGGGCAAGTTTTGCGTATTGTTGCTTGTCGTACGGAAGAGGGGAAGGACACTCTTATCAAGGATATTGAGCAGGAGTTGGATATTTCCAAGTCGGTGGCCAGCAACCTAATGAAAAGGATGGAGAAGAATGGCTTTATCCAGTTGGAAATGAGCAAGACAGACAAGCGGGCTAAATATATCCGTCTCACTCCGCAGTCTCAGGAGAACATGAGGAAAATTCGTGACTTTTTTGATGAAATGGACCGTCGTCTTTTGGAGGGGATTTCTGAGCAGGAATTACTGATTTTTTCTCAAGTCATGGCCAAGTTTTATCAGAATATCGAAAGTTTAGAAAATGGAGGCAAAGATGTTTAAGTTATTTAAACGGCTGACGGTAAGGGAAGTGGGCATGATTCTACTCAGTGTGCTCTTCACCTTCCTAACGGTATATTTGGAATTAGAAGTTCCGACCTATATTTCGACGATTACAGAGCTATTGCAAACGCCGGGGACTGGTTTGGCGGATTTGTGGGAGCCAGGTCTGAAAATGGTTGGTTTGTCTTTTGCTAGCTTTTTGTCTGCTACTGTAGTTGGCTTTTTTGCCGCTCGTATAGCAGCCAGCTTTACTCAGAGTTTGCGGAGCGATATTTTCAACCGTGTGCTGGATTATTCACAGACGGAGATTAAGAAATTTTCAATCCCTAGTCTGCTGACTCGGACGACCAATGACATTACCCAGATACAGACCTTAATTACCATGGGGCTGCAGGTGGTGACTAGGGGACCGATTATGGCGATTTGGGCTATGACTAAGATTATCGGCAAGTCAGAAAGTTGGTTGACAGCTGTTCTCATCGCTGTTATAGTCAATATCCTGATGACAGCAGTCTTGATGACACTTGCCTTTCCCAAGCAGTCGGTTGCGCAGCGTTTAGTCGATAAGCTAAACAGTATCACTAGAGAGAGTTTGACGGGAATTCGCGTAGTCCGGGCCTACAATGCTGAAGATTATCAAGATGAGAAGTTTGCAGCAGCTAATGATGAAGTAACCCGTCTTAATCTCTTCATCAGCCGCTTGATGGCTATGATGAATCCAGTCATGATGGGGATTTCCAGTGGTTTGACTCTGGCGATTTACTGGATTGGTGCTTATTTGATTCAGGAGGCTGGGCTGCAGGAACGTCTGTCGCTCTTCAGTGACATGGTCGTCTTTATGTCCTATGCTATGCAGATTGTGATTGGATTCTTGCTCATGGGGGCCCTCTTCATCGTCTTGCCTCGGGCCATTGTATCCGCTGGCCGGATTAATGAAGTGCTGGACCTGCAGTCATCTATCGTAAGTCCGGAACAGCCTAAGGCAGCAGTGGATAGTAAGGGAGAGGTGGTTTTTCGCGATGTGTCCTTCCGCTATTCCAAGAATTCAGAAGCGGTCATTGAGCATGTCAGCTTTACAGCGCAGACTGGTGACACTGTAGCCTTTATCGGATCGACTGGTTCAGGAAAATCTACGCTGGTCAATCTCATTCCTCGTTTCTATGATGTGACAGAAGGAGAGATTCTGGTAGATGGTGTCAATGTTCAGGATCACCAGCTGGAAGATCTGCACAATAAGGTCGGCTATATCCCGCAGAAGGCGGTGCTTTTCTCTGGCGATATTGAGAGCAATCTAGACTTCGGTCAAAGCCAGGAAAGTCCACTGGATGCTCAGGCCATGTGGGAGGCTCTTGACCTAGCTCAGGCCAAGCCATTTGTCCAAGAGAAGGAAAAAGGGCTGAAGTCAGAGGTGGCTCAAAGCGGAACTAACTTCTCTGGTGGTCAGCGTCAGCGGTTGGCCATTGCCAGAGCTTTGGCTCGTAAGCCAGAAATCCTTATCTTTGACGATTCCTTCTCAGCCCTAGACTATAAGACAGACCGCATTTTGCGCAAGGAACTGGCCGAGCGGACGCAGGATATGACCAAGCTAATCGTGGCACAGCGGATCTCTACCATCATGGATGCGGATCAAATCTTGGTCTTGGATGCTGGTAAGGTGGTTGGTCAAGGTACCCACCGAGAGCTTTTGGCAAGTAACGCGATCTATCAAGAAATTGCCTACTCACAACTATCCAAGGAGGAATTAGAAAATGGGAAATAAGAAGTCTTCATTATTTAGCCAGATGCAGCCTTATCTCAAAGGCTTCCAGCTTCCTCTTGCTTTGGCATTTGTGGGAGCTGTCTTGTCAAACATTATCACGGTCTATGGACCAAATAAATTAAAAGAAATTACCAATCTTATCTCAGAGGGTCTGGGCAGCAACATTGATTTAAAAGCTGTGTCAGAGATTGCCCTTCTGCTGACGGTACTCTATGCAGCTGGAGCTTTGCTAAACTATGGGCAGTCCTTTATCATTAGTTCGGTGATTCAGCATTTCTCCAAGCGGCTGCGGACAGCCATTGCAGAGAAGATTAACAAGCTGCCGCTGGGCTATTTTGACGGTCATTCGCAGGGGGATACTCTGTCGCGCGTGACCAATGATGTGGATACGGTCGGCCAGTCCCTCAACCAGAGTTTAGGAAGTGTTATTTCTTCTAGCTTGCTCTTAGTGGCTGTGGTCTTGACCATGTTCTTTATGAACTGGATCTTGGCCTTGGTAACGATCATTGCTAGTCTACTGGGCTTTGTCTTTGTGGGTCTGATTATGGGCAAGTCTCAAGGGTATTTCACTGCCCAGCAAAACAATCTAGCCGCTGTTAACGGCTATGTAGAAGAGATGTACTCCGGTCATAATGTCGTTATTAGCTACAATGCTATTGAGCAGTCAAAGGAGCGCTTTGCGGTCCTTAATCACAATCTCTATAATAGTATTTGGAAATCTCAATTTATTTCAGGGATCATGATGCCACTCATGATTTTCACAGGGAACTTTGCCTATGTGCTGGTTATTTTGGTCGGTGCGGCTCTGGCAATTGATGGTTCCATTAGTATCGGGGTTATCGTAGCCTTTATGGTCTATGTGCGGACTTTCTCTCAGCCTCTGTCACAGATTGCCCAAGGAATCACTGTCTTGCAACAGGCTGGTGCAGCTATGGGACGGGTCTTTGATTTCCTAGATGAGGCAGAAATGGAAGCTGATGACCATAAGGAGCGCCAGCTGGAGACGGTTAAGGGAGACGTGGCTTTTGAAGAGGTCTTCTTTGGCTACAAGCCAGACCAGACCATTATTCATGATTTCTCAGCTCAGGCCAAGGCTGGACAGAAGATTGCTATTGTCGGTCCGACTGGTGCTGGTAAGACCACTATCGTTAATCTACTGATGAAGTTCTATGAAATTGACAAAGGACGCATCACCATTGATGGAATAGATATTAAGGACATGAAACGCTCCGAAGTTCACGATGCCTTTTCAATGGTCTTGCAGGATACGTGGCTCTTTGAGGGAACTATCCGAGAAAACTTGATTTATAATCAAGACCACGTCACGGATGAAGCGGTCATTGCGGCAGCCAAGGCAGTCGGAGTTCATCACTTTATTCAAACCTTGCCAAAGGGTTACGATACGGTGCTGGATGATACGGTCAGCCTGTCGGTAGGTCAGAAGCAGTTGCTGACAATCGCTCGTGCTCTACTGAAAGACGCACCGCTCTTGATATTGGATGAGGCAACTTCATCTGTGGATACGCGGACGGAGGAGCTGATCCAAAAGGCTATGGACAAACTCATGGAAGGACGGACTTCCTTTGTCATCGCTCACCGCCTATCTACTATCCGCAATGCAGACCTCATCTTGGTCATGCGCGATGGGAATATCATCGAGCAGGGCAATCATGATGAACTCATGGAGCAGCATGGCTTCTATGCAGACCTTTACAACAGTCAGTTTGAGGAAGGCGAAGTAGCTTAAATTTAGCAATGAAATAGTCTACTATAGAATGGCACGGCTTAGGCTGTGCTTTTTCTGTAACTAGTGCATCGGTCGCTTCATTGGAAATTTAACAGCTAGATTTTGTGGTATTTTATTTAAGCAACATTTACAGTTTTATAAAAATATGATAAAATAGTTATAAATTTTAGTGTATCCTAGGGAGGAAATCATGAAAAAATTTTTAAACTATCTTGTCATCTCTTTAGCTGCGCTTTTGCTAGTAGCATGTGCTCCTAAAAAAACGGGTGGGAACGGTGTCTCTGGTAATAATCATGTTGAAGTGAAAATTAAGGGTGGTACTTATGTATTGCCCAAAGATGAGTCTTCGGATTCTAAGTATCTAGCTTTGAATGTTGAAATTAAAAATAAGAGTAATAAACAGTTATATATTAGTGACAATAACATCACTCTTTATAATTCTGATGATGAAAAAATTAGTTCGATCAATGTCTATGATTCTAGTGACAAGTTCAAAACAATGTCTTATGAAAAGGTTGCTAAGGATAAGAGCGTCAGTGGTTATGTAGTATTTGAAGTAAATCCAAAGGATACTTATGAACTTCATTATTCTCCTCTGTACACAGATATTGGCAAGAAAGAGCCAGAAGAGGTCACCATCAAAGTTGATGCTAAAAAGTATGCGGATAATGTGGATAAAATGGAAGACTTGGCTAAAGAATATGTAGAAAAAGTCTTCTTGAGTGGAGACGCTTCAGGAAAAGCAGAAAATGTGAGTTCAAAGCAGTCCGATCAAGCGGTTGTGACAACCTTGACAACAAAAAATGATGACAAGAAAAAAGAAGGCAAAGCTGATCAATTTGTTCTAGGAGGAGACTTGGAGAAAGATCGAGCTAATTTCATGACAAGCTTTACCAAAGAGTTTGGGGAAGAATTCTCTTACTACACGCCATCAGAAGCTGAATTGCGGACATTTGCTGAAGCATACACTAAAATGAATGCGAAACGTGCAAAAGTAACTTACCAAGTGGCTTCTTTCTTGCCAGAAAGTGCGACAGTTTACGTTAGACCAGAAACGATTGGCCTAGAAAACATTCGGACTTACGACTTGGTCTCTAAATTTGTTAATGAGCATCGAGCAGAATATTCTGATTACAACGATGCATATAAGGCAGCAGAGAAATATATTTTAGAGCAAGCGCCTAGTCAGTTTGACAGTATTCCTTTGGTTACACCTAAGTATATGGAATCTGAAGGTTATGAGCTGAAATTCACGAAAAAAGATGGCAAATGGGTTGTCGATAGCTCAGATGATTATGGGTATAAATACCTTGTCCGCTCCTTCAGTGGAAGTCTGTATTAATGCTCAAAGGAAAGTAAATTTGTCTTATTATCAGCCACAGTGGTTGGTGATAAGCTAAGATCTAGAGAGGACCTGCTGGGTCTTCTCTTTTTAGATGTTTAAAGTTCAGCAAATGTCTGTTTTAAATTTGTCGACATTGCGAAATCCAAAAGCATTCGGCTTGAGGACTTTCATGAGAATATTGGTTAGCGTTAAAATAGGGAAATCTGGAGTGTTGTTCCTCTTCTTTTGGGCTTTGATGAAGTTTTAAAAATAGGATTTTACGATTGAAGCTTGTCGGGAAGTACGCCAAAGAATTTTTCATCCTGCTTCTCTTAAAAATGGGTGAGCAGGAGTTGGTACAGTTGCTAGTGCTTTTTGAATTTTCTAAAATAGCTGAGTAGTGCATGATCATTCTTCGTGCAGTGCTGCTCTTGATTTTGGACGAGGTGACTTCTTCGGTGGATACGCAGACAGAGGAGTTGATTCAAAAAGCTATGGACAAACTCATGGAAGGCCAGACTTTCTTTGTCGCTGATCACCGCTGACCACTATTCGCAATGCGGACCTGATCTTGGTCGTGCGCGATGGGCATATCATTGAGTAGGGCAACCATGACTAGCACATGGCGGTTTATGGCTTCTATGCTGACCTTTACAAGAGTTAGTTTAAGGAAAAGCAAGAAGCAAGCTAAAATAGAAAAATTGAACTCTAGCAATTTGAATGCTTGGAACTCTGTTTTTAGTATGGTATAGTAGATAGTAGAAATGGAGAAGTTCATGGAAATAGAGGTTTTAATGATGGCTTTTGACGAGAGTCGTATACCCCTGCTGGTCTAGAGCAAGATTCCAGAGCAAATGTTTGAAAAGTATGAAGGATAAGATGAAAGATTATCGTGTTTTCTATCAAAAGCTGACAGCTCCCTTGCGGCGACGTCCCAGCTTACTCAAAGTTTTGATTTGTTTTAACCGATTGATGACCCTGCTCATGCCCTTGGTTTATGCTGGAGTGCTATTCAATGCCTATCTGGTTGGAACCTGGCGAGGGTTGCTGCTTTATCTCTTGCTACCGGCGGCGGGGTTTATTGTTTTGTCGCTGGTTCGTCAGCGTATCAACCAGCCTCGGCCTTATGAGAGCTGGGACTTCAGTCCCTTACTGGCTAAGGATGTGTCTGGGGAATCCATGCCCAGCCGTCATGTTTTTTCCTCTACGATTATTGCCATGTCAGCCTTGTCACTATCTCCTTGGTTTGGTTTCATATTGCTGTTTTTGACGGCGCTTTTAGCACTGGTTCGAGTGCTTGGTGGAGTTCACTATCCTAAGGATGTCCTGGTCGGCTATGCCTGCGGGCTTTTAGTTGGCAGCCTTCTATATCTTTTTTGAAGATGTCATTTTTCCTATTTTGCTACATCAAAGTTGCGTGGTGTAGCTTTTGATTTGTCCAATTTCACTTATATCTTCTTTCGATTGATTTTTCTGGAGTATGATGTAAGAAAACGCTTTTTCTCAGAAAAGTGATATAATGAGAGGAGAATAAGGGGGTAAGTGTATGGCAAAAACAAGATTATACCTAATCCGTCACGGCAAAACGATGTTTAATACAATCGGGCGAGCTCAGGGCTGGAGCGATACTCCGTTGACAGCAGAAGGCGAACGCGGTATCCGTGAATTGGGGATTGGTTTGCGTAAAGCGGGTATTGATTTTAAACTAGCTAGATCCAGTGATTCAGGTCGGACGATTCAAACAATGGGGATTATCCTGGAAGAGCTGGGCTTGACTGGAAAGATTCCTTATAGGTTTGACAAGCGCATCCGCGAGTGGTGCTTTGGCAGCTTTGACGGGGGATATGACGGTGAGCTCTTTATGGGAGTCATGCCTCGGGTCTTTAATGTCGAGCATGTTCACCAGCTCAGCTATGCCGAATTGGCTGAAGGTTTGGTTGAGGTGGATACAGCTGGTTGGGCAGAAAACTGGGAAAAACTCAGCAGCCGCATTTGGGAAGGCTTCTCAGCTATTGCTGAAGAGCTGGAGGCTTCTGGTGGTGGCAATGCTTTGGTTGTTAGCCATGGAATGACCATCGGAACCTTCGTCTATTTGATAAACAGAAGCCGCCCTCATGGACTTGACAATGGTTCTGTGACCATAGTGGATTATGAAGACGGGAAATTCAGTGTTGCTTGTGTTGGAGATATGTCCTACCGTGAAGTTGGAAAAGAGGAGCTGGAGGCAGAAGCTTGAAAAGAGGTCACCATGCTAAGAAAAACTTTTCTTTGTATCGACTGATAAACTGGGTCTTGTTTTTAGGGCTTGGGCTTGGATTGCTAGTTGCTTTGTGGCTATTTCAAGGGCAGGATCAACATGTCCAAAAACCTGCTGATGAAAATCTTGAGGTCTTGGAGTCGAATTTACCCAATGTTTCAGTTGATGACTGGGAATTGATACTGGTCAATCGTAGCCACCTTCAGGAAGATGCGCCCCCTCAATTGACTCAAATTGATGATATTCAGGTAGACAGCCGTATTGCTGAAAATACCAGAAAATTCTTGGCCGCGGCACAGAAAATTGCACCGAGAGAAACTTTGATTTCGGGCTATCGAAGTCGAGCGGAGCAGGCAGAAATTTATGAAGAGGCCCTAGCCTTGGCAGAGGAAGAGGGGCTTTCTCGACAAGAAGCGGAACAAGAGGTGCAAAAACGAATTCAGATTCCTGGCGCCAGCGAACATCAGACAGGCTTGGCTATTGATATGAGTGAGCCAGAAGGTCAGGAAGATGAAGTGGCCGATAAGATTGCGGAAATTGCTCCCAGATATGGCTTTATTCTACGCTATCCTGAGGAAAAAAGCGATATTACTGGAGTGGATTTTGAGAATTGGCACTATCGCTATGTCGGCGTAAAATCTGCTCAATACATGCAAAAGCATCATTTAGTCTTAGAAGAATACTTAGCTCTTTTAGAAGCCGTAGATAAGTGAGTTTTTTCTGGACTAATTTATAGCTTGAATATACAATATAAGTGCACAATAAAAACTCATAAGATTTTCTAGTAAAATAAAATTGAACGAACTAGTTACAAAAGGAAATCTTATGAGCTCCCATCAATTTACCATAGATGAGCGTGAAAGTATTCTCATTTACCGTATGCAAGGCCTAAATTTTTCTCAAATTGCTAAGTTACTTCATCATCCGATGTCGGGTGAAAATCATTACAATAGTTCTGTTCAGTCCTTACTATGACTTTGCTGGACAACTTCGCTTTCGAATTTCTAGGCTCAGACTGTATCACTCCCAAGCGCTAAAATAGTTCTTGATTACTTTCTCAATGTCCAACACTTAAGCCGTGCCATGAGTCAGGTTCGTGTGCAAATTATGAATCAATTTAACCGAAAATCTCACGAATACAAGGTTATCAAGCGCTACTGGAAGCTCATCCCATAAGATAGTCGGAAGCTAAGCGATAATCGATTTTATCCTCCTACTTTTTACATACACTTGACCAATAAAGAAATCTTAGACAAACTCTTGAGCTACTCCGAAGACTTGAAGAAACATTATGTTCTCTATCAGCTCTTGCTGTTTCACTTTCAGAACAAGGGTTCTAAGAATTTTTTCGGAATCATTGAAGATAATCTCAAGCAGATTCATCCTCCATTTCATATCTTTAAAACCTTCCTTAAGAATAAAGACAAGATTATCAACGCCCTTCAATTACCCTATTCCAACGCCAAATTGGAAGCAAGCAATAATCTCATTAAACTCATCAAACACAATGCCTTTGGTTTTCCGAACTTTGACAACTTTAAGAAACGAATTTTCATTGCTCTGAATATAAAAATGGAGAAGACAGCGATTGTCCTCTCCAGATGTTAGCTGACTTCAACCCACTACAGTTGACAAAGAGCCAATAAAAAGAGAAGACCAGATGGTCTTCTCTACGGGGGAACTGAAATAATGGAAAAGAATCAATCAAAGATTTTTTTAGTCTTTGAAATTCTTTTGGAAGATGAGGAGAGACAAGATTGAAGTAATGGCTGCCAAGAAGAGGAAGGCAGTTGCTTCTTGTTCCCCAGTTGCAGGGAGTTCTTTTTCCTTTTCTTCTTTGACCGTAGCTGTAACAGGAGCTTTTTCATCTTTTGCTGATGAATTATCTGTTACGGCTGGAGTCGGTTTTTCAGTCTCTCTTGGTAGAACATACTCAGGAAGAGTCACAACTGGTGGCGCTTCTGTACCAACTGAGCTTTGTTTGCTACCTACCTCAATCACTCGATCTTGAGCTGGAGTTGCTTCTGTTTGGAGAACCTTGCGATTGTCACCGTCCACTTCAACATACTCAACTAAAAGACCGTCTTTTCCTTCTGATAGAACATGCTCTTTTCCTTTGTCTAATTGTGGGTTTTCGCGACGAATAGTCTTGAACGGTACTACCTTATTGACGATTTCCAAGCTTGGAAGTGTAAAGACAAGGTCTTTAACCCCTTCCTCAGGACTTGAAGAAGTGATTGGTTTCTCAGGTTGAACTGGAGTTTCCGGTTGCGTCGGTTTCTCAGGCTGAGCAGGTTGAGCAGGTTTTTCCGGTTGAACTGGTTTCTCAGGTTGAGCCGGCTTCTCAGACTCAGCTGGTTTTTCCGGTTGAGCTGGTTCGAGCTTGTTGATCTGTTCAAGAGCAGTTTCTAGTGCTTGATTGACTGCTTCCTGAGTCTTAGCTTCTTGGATCGCAGCAATGGCTTGATCTGCAATTTCAACTAATTTCTTCTTAGCTTCCTTGTTGGATCCAAGCTCAGCGACTTTTTTCTCGATAGCTTTCGTCAAGCTGTCCATAGCCTTATCGTACTCAATTTCCGGTTGTTTTGGTTCAGCAGGTTGCTCAGGCTGGTCAGGTTTCTCAGGTTCTTCTGGCTGTTCCGGTTGCTCTGGACTAGGCTCCTCTTGACCTCTTTGATAGTTCTCATCCTTGGATAGGATATCTTGTAGGGCACTGACCGTCAACATGACTTCTTGAACATCTACTGCATCACCACTGAGTTGGTTTCTCAATTTTTCTAGATTTGCTTGGAAAGCTTGGCGTGCAGTAGCCGTATTTTTCAAACCTGCTGGATCAAAGTTTGACAAATCATCTTTCCATTTAGAGATAGACTGGATGATATCTGCCTTGCTGTAGAGTTCACTACCTTCGCCACGAG
>ERZ773099.1391-NODE-1391-length-17906-cov-14.115456_pt1 | contig 17906 bp, 15 predicted proteins | sample MGYA00511120_ERZ773099 | MGnify/ENA primary metagenome ERZ773099 (study PRJEB29015, sample SAMEA2738012) | human oral metagenome | biome: human oral; feature: human-associated habitat; material: dental | place: China | collected 2104 ...
GGGCCAGCCCCTGGTGGGAGGCGTTGAGCAGGCGCAGCTTCATGAGCTCGTAGGGGGTGACGTCGTCGACCATCTGCACCCCGACCTCCTCCAACGGGGGCCGCCCGGCCGGGAAGTCGTCCTCGAGCACCCACTGGGTGAAGGGCTCGCAGACCACCGGCCAGGCATCTTCGAGCCCGAGCTGTCTGCGCACGTCCTCGATGTCCGTCTGAGTGGTCTGCGGGGTGATCCGGTCGACCATGCAGCTGGGGAAGGCGACATCGGCATCGATCCAGTCGGCCAGCCCCGGGTCGCTCATCGCGGCCTGGGAGACGACCGCCGTGCGGGCCACCTTTCCGTTGCCGGGCAGGTTGTCGCAGCTCATGACCGTGAACGGCGTGATTCCGGCCGCCCGGCGGCGCCGCAGCGCCTCGACGATGTACCCGAAGACCGTCGTCGGCTCGCCCGGGTGCTCGGCGTCGTGAACGGCCCCGGGCGCCTTGGTGCGGAACTCGCCGGTGGCGTCGTCGACGTTGTAGCCGCCCTCGGTGACCGTCAGCGAGACGATCCGGGTGGTCGGCGCGCTCATGAGAGTCAGGACGGCCTCGGGGGCGTCGGGGGCGAAGAGGTAGCCGTGGATGGAACCGATGACCACCGGGTCCCGCAGTCCACCGGGATGCTTGAGGATGAGGGTGTAGAGGTGGTCCTGGCCCTCCAGGGCGTCACGCATCCGCGCGTCGCCGGGCAGCAGTCCGACGCCGCAGATCCCCCAGTCCAGGCAGGAGCCTTCCGGGGAAGCGCTCCCGGCGCGCCTGCGCATGAGCCTATCGAGGTAGGCGGCTTCGTGGGCGCGGTGGAATCCGCCCACGCCAATATGGACGATCCCGGTGGTCATGGAGGAGCGGTCGTAGTCAGGGGCAAGGGGCGACTCAGTCAGTGAGGTGGTCAAGAGATGTCCTTTCCGCGCTGCCGCCGATCATCTCCAGTCAACTCCGCCTCCACGGAAAACGGGCGCGCACATGCCCGGGGCGGCCCCACCGAGCCGGCCCGCACATCCCGCACATCCGCCGGAACCCTTGCGGGGACTGGCGAAGAACCGCGTCGCCCGACCGGTGTACGGTCGGGCGACGCGGAGAACGGCTGCGCTTGACGAAGCTCAGTGCGCGACGACGACGCGCAGGTTGCGCGGGCCGTGGACGCCGTTGACGCGCACCAGCTCGATGTCACTGGTGGCCGAGCCGCCGGCGATCCACGTCGTCGGGCGTGTGGGGTGCTTGCCCAGGATGTCGACGGCCTGCGGCACCGTCGGCACGATCGACTCGCGCTCCAGGACCACGACGTGCTTGTCCGGCACCAGGGAGATGGCCCGGCGGCCCTGGTTGGGCTCGCCGTCGAGGATGATCGTCCCCGAGATCGAGATGCCCACGCGCGAGCAGGTCACCACGGCGTCGATCTCGTTGAGGTCGAGGGTGGCGATGGCCTTCTTCCGGGAGTCCTCCACCACGGTGCGCCCGCCCCTGGCCGCCGCCTTCTTGTAGGCCTCCGGCAGGCCGTCCGGGACGACGACGGTGCGCGCCTCGCCGAGCAGCTCGTCAATGGCATCCAGGATCGCGGCGTCCTTGGGGGCGACGACGACGCCGGCCGAGTAGTCCTCGAGCTTCTCGATCATCTCGTCGACCACGGGCTTGGACCCCGGAGGGTTCTCCCCGGAACGGATGTAGTTGCGGGGGATCGGCCCCACCGGCCGGGTCTGGGACCGAGAGATCGCGTCGCGGGCGCGGGCGAGGATCGCTGATTTGGCGTCCATCACTGTTCCTCCTCACTGGTCGGACCGGCCGGGGCCTGGGGCGCGGGCGCTCCCGGGGCGATCGGCTCGGGGTTGATGATGGCCGAGCGCGCGTCCAGCGCAGCCGGGGCGGGCTCGCCGTCGGCGCTCGCGCTGCCGGGCACTTGCCCGGAGGCGGACCCGGGGACCGGCCCGCCGGGAGGCGGGGTCGGATCGGCCGGGAAACCGTCGCCGGCGTCGTGGCCGCGGTCGGCCCTGGAGCCGGCGGCCCCGCTTACCGGGGTCTCGCCATCGGGGTGGGTGCGCCGCCACCACTGGCGGAAGGTCTCCGAGGGCGCCACCGGAAGGTCGCGCGCCCCGGTCCACAGGGAGGCGGGGAAGGGCAGGGCTCCGATCTTGCCGTCCTTGCCGCCCAGCAGCGCCGAGGCCTTGACCGTCTCCGAGGCCGCCGCCCACAGCGAGCTCTTCGACATCACCGGCGCCGAGACGTTCATCGCCACGTCCCACACGTCCGGCACCGCGCGGCGCTTGACGTCCACCGAGCGGGCCCGCAGGTGGATGAGGATCGTGGGGATGTCGATCTTGACCGGGCACACCTCGCCGCAGGCCCCGCACAGGGAGGAGGCGAAGGGCAGGGTGTGGACCGGGTCGTCGTCGGCCAGCCCCTGGGTGAGCTGGGGGGTCAGGGCGGCCCCGATGGGCCCGGGGTAGACCGAGCCGTAGGCGTGCCCGCCGGTGTGCTGGTAGACGGGGCAGATGTTCATGCAGGCCCCGCAGCGGATGCAGTGCAGGGCCTCGCGCCCGATGGGGTCGGCCAGGGCCTTGGTGCGCCCGTTGTCCATGAGGATCAGGTGGAACTCCTGGGGGCCGTCACCGGGGGTGACGCCGGTCCACATGGAGGTGTAGGGGTTCATACGCTCCCCGGTGGCGCTGCGCGGCAGGAGCTGGGAGAAGATCTCCACGTCCTGGAAGCGGGGCACCAGCTTCTCGATCCCCATGAGGGTGATGAGCGTGTCCGGCAGGGTCAGGCACATGCGCCCGTTGCCCTCGGACTCGAAGATCGAGACGGTCCCGGTCTCGGCCACGCCCATGTTGGTGCCCGAGACGGCCACGGAGGCGTGGAGGAACTTGTGGCGTAGGTGGGCGCGGGCGGCGGCGGTGAGCTCGTGGGGGTCCTCGGACAGGTCCGCGGGGGCGTCGTCCATGCGGTCCAGGAAGATGCCCCGCACCTCGGCGCGGTTGCGGTGGATGGCGGGGACCACGATGTGGGAGGGCATGTCGTCGGCGAGCTGGACGATCATCTCGGCCAGGTCGGTCTCGTGGGCGTGGACGCCCCGGTCGGCCAGGTACTCGTTGAGGTTGGTCTCCTGGGTGGCCATGGACTTGATCTTGACGACCTCGTCCACGCCCTTGGACTCAATGATCGAGGCCACGATCCGGTTGGCCTCGGCGGCGTCGCGGGCCCAGTGGACGATCCCGCCGCGGGCCGTGACATTGGCCTCGAAGCGCTCCAGCAGCTCGGGCAGGTTGCTCATGACCTCGTTCTTCACGGCGCTGGCCGCCTCGCGCAGGTCCTCCCAGTCCGGCATCTCGGCCACGCGCAGGTCGCGCTTGGCCCGGATGGTGCGGGTGGCGTGGCCCAGGTTGCGGCGCATCTGGGTGTTGGCCAGGGTCTTGTGGGCGCCCTGGGGGAAGGTGTGGCCCCAGCGCAGGGTGTCGCGGGGCTGGACCACGGTGGTGCGCCAGCCCCCGGTGTGGGCGGCGGGGTCCAGGGCCTCGGTCTTGGCGGCGGGGCGGGGCATGCCCAGGAATGTCAGGCTCATCGGATGACCGCCTCCTGGGCGGAGGGCGCGAAGGACTGGAAGCCGTTGAAGGGGGCGTCCTTGGTCGAGGCCAGGATCTCGGCCAGGTGCATAATGCGCACCCCGGAGTTGAGCCGGGACAGGCCTCCGCCAATGTGCATGAGGCAGGAGTAGTCGCCGGTCACCAGGACCTCGGCGCGGGTGGACATGACGTTGGACACCTTGTCGGCCAGCATGGCGGTGGAGGTCTCGGAGTTCTTCATGGAGAAGGTCCCGCCGAACCCGCAGCAGACCTTCTCCTCGGGCAGCGGGGCCAGGTCGATGCCCTCCACGGCCTCAAGCAGCCGGTAGGGGCGGTCGCCCACCTTGGTAATGCGCAGGGAGTGGCAGGTCGGGTGGTAGGTGACCCGGTGGGGGAAGTAGGCGCCGACGTCGACCACCCCCAGGACGTCCACCAGGAGCTCGGTGAGGTCGTAGGTACGGGCCGCCACCTGGGTGGCGCGGCGGGCCAGGGCGGTGTCGCCCACGTGCTCGGCCACCAGGGCCTGCTCGTGGCGGGTGGCGCCGGTGCACGAGCCGGAGGGGACCACAATGGCGTCCCACTGCCCGTCGAGCACGGGGGAGAAGGTCCGCACGTGGTTGCGGATGAGCTGGGCGGCCTTCTCGAAGTACCCGGTGTTGGCATGCATCTGGCCGCAGCACACCTGCCCCTCGGGGAAGACGACCTCGTGGCCGAGTCTCTCCAGGAGGGTCACGGTGGCCTGCGGCGCCTGCGGGAACATGGTGTCCCCGATACAGGTCGCGAAGAGTGCGATTCGCACGGTCGAGCCTCATTTCAACGACGGCGTTGCAGGTCTGGTGCCAGCACGGTACCGATGCCGGCCACCGGTTCCTGGCGCACGCCCCCTCGCCCCGGGGCAGAGGGGCGCAGACCGGCGAGATAACGGGGATCCCGGACCCTGGGCCTGGGGCGCGCGCCAGGGGGCAGGACGCTAGGCGGACAGTTTTTGCGTCACGACGTCGTGTGCTTTTGCGTCCCCTCCCCCGTGCCGGGGACCGGGCCCGGCGCAGCCGTCACGCAGGGCCGTCGTGTGGGCCGCCGTCCCCCGCGCCGGGGACCGGGCCCGGTACCGGCAGGGCCAGGACGGCCGTCAGCCCCCCGCCCGGGTTGGCGCGCAGCTCCAGGGTCCCGTGGTGGGCCAGGGCGACGGCCGAGACAATGGCCAGGCCCAGGCCGTGGCCCGACCCGCGGGTCCGCCCCCGGCCCTCCCCGCGCACGAAGGGCTCGCGCAGGGAGTCCAGCTTGTCGGCGGGCACTACCGGGCCGTCGTTGCGTATGGTCAGGCGCACGGCGTCCGTCTCCTGGGCAAGGGCGACCTCGACCCGGCCGCCGGGGGTGTTGTAGCGCACCGCGTTGCGCAGCAGGTTGGAGACGGCCTGGCGCAGCAGCACCGGGTCGCCGTGGAGGACGGCGGCGCCCAGGTGGTGGTGCACGCTCACGTCGTGCTCGTCGGCCTGGGGGGCGGTCGCCGCCAGCTCGGCGAGCACCACGGCCTCCAGGTCCACCTCCTCGTGGGCCAGGTTCCCGGACTGGGCGTCGGCCAGGTCCAGCAGGGCGTCGATCGTCTCCACGTTGGCGTGGTTGGTCCTCCACACGCGCCTCATGAGGGCCCGCAGGTCCTCCACCGAGGCGTCGGGGTCGGCCAGGGCCACGTCGATCATGGTCTGGGTGGTGGCCAGGGGTGTGCGCAGCTCGTGGGAGGCGTTGGCGGCGAACCGGCGGTGCGCGGCGAAGGAGCGCTCCAGGGAGTCCAGCATGCGGTCAAAGGTGTCCGCCAGGTCGTGGATCTCGTCACGTGGCCCGGACAGGGCCAGGCGCTGGCTGAGGTCGCCCGAGGCGGCACGGTTGGCCACGGCGTTCATGGAGGACAGGGGCCGCAGCATGCGGCCAGCCAGCACCCAGCCCACCGTCCCCGAGACGACCGCCAGCAGCACCAGGGCCACGACGGCCGAGCGCAGCACGCTGGTCAGCAGGTCGAGCAGGTTGGTGTCCACCCGGGTCGCCTCGCTGGGGACCTTGATCTGCATGCCCGACGTCGGGGCGGTGCCCGTGCCCTGGGGGGGCAGGTCGAACTGGATATTGAAGGTGACCAGGCGGGTGTAGAGGTAGACCATGGCGATGAGCACGGTCCCCGAGGTGGTCACCAGGCCGGCGTAGGTCAGGGTCAGGCGCATGCGGATCCCCAGGCGGCGCGGCCGGTGCAGCCCGGCGTCGGGCTGGGTGCGCCCGGTGCGGCGGCGCGTCGTGGCCCCGGCGTCCCTCACGCGCTGAACCTGTAGCCGGCACCGGGGACCGTCTGGATCACCCAGGGCTCACCGAGCTTGCGGCGCAGGTGGGAGATGGTCACCCGGGTGGAGTTGGTGAACGGGTCGGCGTTGGCGTCCCAGGCCTTCTCCAGCAGGGTCTCGGCGCTGAGGACCCCGCCGTCGGCCTCCATGAGCACCTGGAGGACGGCGAACTCCTTGGGGCTGAGCCGGACGAACCGCCCGTTGCGGTACACCTCCCGCCTGAAGGGGTCCAGGCGCACCCCGTGGGCCTCGATCACCGGGGTCCGGGCGGGCTGGCTGCGCCGCCCCAGGGCCCGCAGCCGGGCCACCAGCTCAGGGAACTCGAAGGGCTTGGTCAGGTAGTCGTCCGCCCCCAGCTCGAAGCCGTCCACACGGGCGTCCAGGGTCCGGGAGGCAGTGAGCATGAGCACTCGCGTATGGGGATAATCACGTACTATGGTGCGGCACACCTCGTCGCCGTGGACGACCGGCAGATCCCGGTCCAGCACCACGATGTCGTAGTCGTTGGTGGTGATCTGCTCCAGGGCGCTGGCCCCGTCCCCCACGGTGTCTACCGCCATCGCCTCGCGCCGCAGCCCGGTGGCGATCGCCTCGGCAAGGTACTCCTCATCCTCCACGACCAGCACCCGCACGCCCTCGTCCCCCTTGCTGCCACAGGCCCGAGGCCGTCCCGGACCGTCCGGGAAGGATACACCCTGGACCTCGACGATGTTGCTGAAACATAAGCGAATTCCTGAACGCTCCGGCAACACCGGCTCCGGTTGCCTGGTGCCCAACACCAGGGGGTGCGTCCGCGCCCCACCGGATTCTGAGAGGAACACACACTGTGAAGAAGACCCAGGGCACCAAGGTCGTGGCTCTCCTGGCCTCCGCGGTCTGCGCCGTCGGCCTGCTGGCCGGCTGCTCGGACTCCTCGGACAAGGCCTCCGGCCAGGCCTCGGCGTCGGCCACCGTCAAGGCCGACGAGTACCTGCTCAAGATCGCCCAGTGCATGCGGGACAAGGGCGTGGACGTCCCCGACCCTGACAGCACCGGCAGCATCAGGATCCCCGACGGCTCCGAGTCGGTGGCCAAGGAGTGCGAGAAGACGGTCGGCCTGCCCGGTGGCGACGGCGGCAACGACCTGGCCCAGCCCGGGGTCCAGGACGAGCTGGTCAAGGCCGCCCAGTGCCTGCGCAAGGAGGGCTACGACGTGCCCGACCCCAGCGCCGGCCAGGGGATCCAGCTCAACGGCAACATCCCCCAGGCCACCATGCAGAAGTGCTTCTCCTCCCTGAACGGGGGCAAGTGATGAGGCTGCGCAGGAAGCACGCAACGACCCCGGAAGCACACCACACCGGAACAGGTACCAAGATGGACGAGATCACTGCCTCCTCGCTGGAGGACGACGGCGCCGTGGCCCTGGCCCGCCCCACCTCGCGCCGCTCCTTCCTGGCCGTCGGGGCCGCGGCCGTCCTGGCCGCGGGCGCGGGAGCCACCGTCTTCGTGACCCAGGCAGGCCCGTTCGCCGCCAAGCAGGCTCCTACGACGGCGGCCTTCACCGGTGCCACGGACACCATTACCCGCGGCACCCTCCAGGGGGAGACCACCGTGTCGGGGACCCTGCGCTTCTCCGACGCCCACAAGCTCAAGGCGGGCTTCGACGGCATCCTCATCCAGCTGCCCGCCTCCGGCACCGTCCTGACACAGGGCGACGTGCTCTACCGCACCGGTGACCGCGTCGCCTACCTCATGCACGGCTCCCTGCCGGCCTGGAGGACCTTCGAGATCGGCATGGAGCGGGGCGAGGACGTCCGCCAGCTGGAGACCCTCCTGAAGGGCATGGGCTACTTCGACTACGAGCCCGACGACCGCTTCACCTGGGCCACCACCAGCGCCATCGTCAAGTGGCAGAAGGACGTCGGCCTGGCCCGCACCGGGACCATCCCCCTGGGCCAGATGGTCTTCTCCTCCGGGGACCTGCGCGTGGGCTCGGTCGCGGCACGGGTCGGGGACCGCGTGGCCGACGGCACCGACCTCTACGACGTCACCAGCACCACCCAGGTCATTGACGCCAACGTCAAGCTCGGCGACCAGAAGCTCGCCGTCGTCGGCTCGACCGTCACCGTCAAGCTGCCCGACGCCACCACCACCCCCGGCACCATCACGGCCGTGGGCACCCCCACCGAGAAGTCCACCGGCTCGAGCGAGACCAAGGAGCGGGTCATCCCCATTACGATCACCCTCACCGACGCCTCCGCCGCCGCCAACTTCCAGGAGGCCTCGGTCACCGTGGCCCTGCCCAGCGAGAAGCGCGAGAACGTGCTCTCGGTACCGGTGGGGGCGCTCCTGGCCCTGAGCCCCGACCAGTACGGCGTCGAGGTCGTGGAGGACGACGGGACCACCCGCAAGGTGCCCGTGACCCTCGGGCTGTTCGCCGGCGGACGTGTGGAGATCTCCGGGGAGGGCCTCTCCGAGGGCCAGCGAGTGGTGGTGCCGCAGACATGAGCCACATCCTGTCTCTGCGCGACGTGCGCCGCACCTACGGCCAGCCGCCGGTGGCCGCCTGCGCAGGCGTGAGCCTGGACGTGGACTACGGGGAGTTCGTCGCCATCGTAGGGCCCTCGGGGAGCGGCAAGTCCACGCTCCTCAACCTCATTGGCACCCTGGACCGCCCCAGCTCGGGCACCGTCGAGATCGACGGCGTGGACGTGGGCAGCCTGGGCGACACCCGGCTCTCGGCCCTGCGCGCCAACCGCATCGGCTTCGTCTTCCAGCAGTTCCACCTGGCCGACGGCGTCAACGCGGTGGACAACGTGGCCGACGGCCTGCTCTACAACGGGGTACCCCGCTCCGAGCGGAGGCGGCGTGCCCGCTCCGCCCTGGAACGGGTGGGCCTGGGTCACCGCCTGGACCACCGCCCCCACCAGATGAGCGGTGGTGAGCGCCAGCGCGTGGCCATTGCCAGGGCGGTGGTGGGCGACCCCCCGCTGCTGCTGGCCGACGAGCCCACGGGCAACCTGGACTCGGCCTCCGGGGCCTCGATCGTCGAGCTCCTCCACGAGCTCCACCGCCAGGGGACCACCGTTATCGTCATCACCCACGACAATGAGCTCGCCGCCAAGCTGCCCCGGCAGATCGCCATCCGTGACGGGCGCGTTGTCGGTGACTCCCGTGAGGAGGAGATCGTCCATGACGACGTCTACGCCAGCGTCTGACAAGGGGAAGGAGTCCACGGCGGCCCAGCGGGCGGCGTCGGCCCGACGCCGGGGCGGGGCGCTGCGGCGCTCGCGGCTGCGGCTGGGGGACGTGCTGCGCCTGGGGGCCACCGGCATCAGGGCCCGGCCCACCCGCGCCTTCCTGTCCGCCCTGGGGATCGCCATCGGCATTGCCGCCATGATCGCGGTGGTGGGGATCTCCGCCTCCAGCCGGGCCCAGCTCTCCGCCCAGCTGGACTCCCTGGGCACCAACCTGCTGACGGCCAGCGCCGGGCAGGACCTGTTCGGCAACAAGAGCTCCCTGCCCGAGGACTCCGTGGGCAAGGTGCGTCTCATTAACCAGGTGGAGCAGGCCTCCAGCACCGGGCTGATCAAGAACTCCCTGGTGTACCGCACCCCGCTCATTGACAAGAACGCCTCCGGGGGCCTGTCCACCATGGTGGCCGACCAGTCGCTCCTGGACGTCGTGGCGGGCGAGGTGGACAAGGGGACGTGGCTCAACCAGGCCACCAGCCAGTACCCGGCCACCGTGCTCGGTGCCGCCGCCGCCCAGCGCCTGGGCGTGGTCTCGCCGGGGACGCAGGTGTGGATCGGCGGGAAGTGGTTCACCGTGGTGGGCATCCTCAAGCCGGTGGTCCTGGCCCCCGAACTGGACTCGGCCGCACTGGTCGGCAAGCAGGCGGCCACCTCGCTGCTGGGCTACGACTCCAAGCCGACCACCGTGTACACGCGCATCCAGGACAAGTCGGTGGCCTCCGTGCGCGACCTCCTGGCGCCGTCGATCTCACCGCAGGCCCCTAACGAGGTCAAGGTCTCGCGTCCCTCCGACGCGCTGGAGGCCAAGAACGCCGCCGACAAGGCCTTTACCACCCTGCTGCTGGGGGTGGGCTCGATCGCCCTGCTCGTGGGCGGTATCGGGGTGGCCAACACCATGATTATCTCGGTGCTGGAGCGCCGGCGGGAGATCGGCCTGCGCCGCTCCCTGGGGGCGATGCGCCGCCACATCCTGGTGCAGTTCATGAGTGAGGCGCTGCTGCTGGCCTCCCTGGGAGGGGCCCTGGGCTGCGTCATCGGCATCGGGGTGACGGCCGGGATGTCGGCCGCCAACGACTGGCCGTTTACCGTGCCCGTGATAGCTGTCGCGGGGGGCCTGGGGGTGACGATCGTCATTGGTGCCCTGGCCGGGGTGTACCCGGCGGTGCGGGCCTCGCGTACCCCGCCCACCGCGGCGCTCAACGCCCAGTAGGGCAGGGGCGCCGGAGCCGGTAGCGTCCTGGGGCTGGCAGCAGGTGGTGGATCCCAGGACCGGGTGGTGGGGTGTGGGGCCGGGACCGGGCCGGTGGGGCCCGGGACCGAGGTGGTGGGCTGGCCCCAGGTGGCGCCGGGCAGCGCCCGGACGATCGGCGTCGGCCAGGTCATGGTCACGCTGGCCCCAGGTGGCGCCGGGCAGCGCGCGGGGCCCCGTACTGTGGGTGGTACGGGGCCCCGCCGTCGTGCTCCACCGCCCCACCCCTCGCCCGCCCACCCCAACCGTGAGAACGGTACTTGTTGTTCGCGAGAACGGTACTTGTTGGTCGCGAGAACGGTACTTATTGGTCGCGAGAACGGTACTTGTTGGTCGCGAGAACGGTACTTATTGCCCGTGAGAACGGGGGCGTGCCCGCTGGCGCTGACTGGTGGTGGCCCACCTGCCGGCCCGGGCCAGTTTGGCCGGGCTGCTCGGCGGTGGGGAGGGGGCGTGGCAGTACCCTGCCCGCCCGGTCCAGTTACGGCAGGTAGTTGCCCAGCCAGCCCTGGGAGGCGACCAGGACCAGGCTGCACAGGGCCAGCAGCAGGCCGAGGGAGTACGGGGCGGCCCGGCGCAGCAGCTCGGCGTCCTGCCCCGGGGCGTCCACGGCGGTGGTGGCAATGGCCAGGTTCTGCGGGGAGACGATCTTGCCGATGCCGCCGCCGATGGTGTTGGCCGCCAGGAGCACATTGGGGTCGAGCCCGGCCCCGGCGGCCGCCGTCGCCTGGAGGTTGGCGAACAGGGCGCCCGCGCTCGTGGCCGACCCGGCCACCGCCGTCCCGATCCACCCCAGGACCGGGGAGAGGAAGGCGTAGGCGGCGCCCGTGGCCGCCAGGGCCGCACCGATGGCGCTGGTCTGCCCGGAGAAGTTCATGACGTAGGCCAGCGCCATGACACTGACAATCGTCAGCACCGCCAGGCGCAGGTTGTAGCAGGTACTGGCCAGGGTCCGCAGCCCTTGTCCCAGGCTCATCTCGAACCTCCCGGGCACCGAGCGTGCCGCGTACACCACGGTGACGACCACCCCGGTGGCAAAGATCCAGGTGCCCGGGTTGGACAGGATCTGGAGGGTGTAGACCGCGCTGGCGGAGGGCTCGCCCCCGGCGTTGAGCAGGTCGCCGTAGACGCCGGGCCACCGGATCTTGACGTCCGTGCCGCTGAGGACCTGACTGAGGTCGAACCCCACCTTCCACAGCTTGGTGACGGCGATCATGGCCACCACCAGCACGTAGGGCAGCAGGGCCAGGACCACGCGCTCGGGGGTGGGCACGTCCGCGGCGTCCACCTGGGAGCGGTACTCCCGGGGCGTGGTCGGGGTCCACACCAGCAGGAAGACGTAGCTGGCGGCCAGGCCCAGCAGGGAGGCCAGCACCGCGGTGAGCTCGTAGGAGACCGACGGCGTCACGAAGTGCCCGGCCCCCGTGGCCAGGCCCGACACCACCGCCAGCGGCCACAGCTGCCTCACGCCGCGCAGGCCGTCGAGGACGAACAGCAGCACCAGCGGGATAAAGGCGCAGAAGACCCAGGTCAGGTGCCCCATAGTGGCCGCGACCGTCACCGGCTCGGCCCCGCCGAGCCTGGCGGCGGTGGTGACGGGGATGGACATGGCGCCGAAGCCCACGTTGATCGCGTTGCCCACCATGACCACGACGGCGGACTTGATCCTGGGCAGCCCCAGGGCCGCGACCATGGCGGCGGCGATCGCCACCGGCGCCCCGAAGCCGGCCAGCCCCTCCAGCAGGCCGCAGAAGGAGAAGGCCACCATGAGGGCCTGGGCGCGCACGTCGCCCTTGCCGATCACGTTGAACACCGCCCGCAGGTCGGCGCTGCGTCCGGAGACGTCGGTGAGGTTGTACAGCCACACCGCCGCGACAATGATGTAGACGATCGGGACCAGGCCCATGACGGCGCCCTGGGCCCCGCTCATGACGGTCATGCCCACCGGCATGCGGAACAGGGCCACCGCCAGGACCGCGGCCAGGCCCAGGCTGACCAGGGAGCACCAGTGCGTCTTGAGCTTGACCACCCCCATGAGCACGAAGAAGGCCACCAGGGGGGCCAGGCCCACCAGGGCGGTGAGGTAGACGTTTCCGCCGACGGCGGTCGTGGAGGGGGTGAAGGAGGTGGCGGGGGCCGTCAGGGCCAGCAACGGCGTCATCGGCGTCAGAGGCATGGGTCAGGGGCGTCCTTGCTCAGCGGGTCGAGTGTGCGAGGCACATCATGACACAGTGTAAGCACGTCTGCTGACACGGTAGGGCCGACGCGGTAGGACCGGGGTGGGCGTCCGGAGCGGCTGGCGGTCCCGGCCTGGCCGTCGGTGCCGTCGTGCCCGACCCGGCTGCGGGTACGCTCAGGCGGGTCCGGGACGGCGTGTGTGAGTCCCTATTTCTCATTGCGGGGACACGGTGCCGGGTGCGGGAAAGTGGGACCATCGGAGGTATGGACGTTGCTCTTCTGGTCAAGGCCCTGACGGCCTTCTTCGCGATTATGAACCCCTTTGTGAACCTGCCGCTCTTCCTGAGCCTGACCGCCAACCAGGAGGCTGCCACCCAGCGTCGCACCGCTATGCGCGTGGTCATGTTCTGCGCCATTATGTGCATTGTTATCCTCGGCACTGGGAGCGCTTTTCTGAAGATGTTCGGTGTGAGCGTGGACGACTTCCGGGTGGCTGGCGGCCTGGTGCTCCTTATTATCTCCTTAGGTATGCTCTCCGGCAAGGGCTCCACCGCCCACGAGGGCACCAAGGGGGAGAAGCGGCAGCAGTCCGACCGCGCCGCTGCCAACGACGTCGCCTTCTACCCCCTGACCTTCCCCATGCTCGTCGGGCCCGGCACGATCGCCACCATCATTGTCATGGACGCCCACACCCAGGGGCTGGGCGACCGGCTGACCGTGGCCCTGGCGCTGGCTGCCGTGCTCGTGCTCCTGGGCGTGGTGCTCTTCTTCTCCGCGCAGATCGGTCACCACATGTCCCTGACCCTGCGCACAATCATGACCCGGCTCATGGGCATGATCCTGCTGTCCATTGCCGTGTCCATGATGGCGGCCGGTCTGACGACGCTCTTCCCGGGGTGGGTCTGAGACGGCCGGACAGGTGGTCCCGGCCGGCCCCGCCGGGTGCCGTGGTCGTTCCCGACGGCACGCGCGGTGCCTGACGGCGCTGGGCGGGTGGGGCTGCTCGTGCGCCCAGGAAGGTAGCGCGGGGCCAGCCCGTTGGGCCGGGCTGGCAGGCGCGATAATGAGTACTTGTGGATACCGCCCTTCTTATTAAGGCCTTCGGCGCCCTCTTTGCGATCATGAACCCCTTCGCGCACCTCCCCCTGTTCCTGTCCCTCACGACCGGGCGGAGCGTCGCCAGCCAGCGCCGCACCGCCCTGAGGATCGCCGGGTACTCCGCGGTCATCTGCGCGGTCTTCCTGGTGACAGGGACATCGGTCCTGCGCTTCTTCGGGGTCAGCGTGGACCACTTCCGGGTGGCCGGGGGACTGGTGCTGCTGACTATTGGCCTGTCCATGCTCTCGGGCGCCGGGTTCGCCGCCCACGAGGGCTCCCGGCGTGAGCGCAGTGAGCAGGAGGAGCACGCCCACGACCCGGCCTCCGACGTCTCCTTCTTCCCCATGGCCTTCCCCGTGGTGGTGGGGCCCGGGACGATCACCACGATCATTGTCATGGACGCGCAGGCCCGGGGGCTGGGCGGCCACGTGGCGGTGGTCGCCGCCATCGCCCTGGTCCTGGTCGTCCTGGCGGTGGTTCTCTTCTTTGCCGCGCAGATCGGGCAGCACCTGTCCCTGAGCCTGCGCATGGTCATGACCCGGCTCATGGGCATGATCCTGCTGTCCATTGCCGTGGCCATGATGGCCTCGGGGCTGACCGTCCTCTTCCCGGGGATCGCCTGAGGGTCCCATCTGGCGGGCGGCGCGCGGCGGTCAGTGGGCCGGGGGTGCCCTATATGCGGTGCGGCAGGCGGTGGTAGGTAGGCGGTGGCGGGCAGCCAGTGGGCCGGGAGCGCGACTCCCAGAAGCGCACCGCCCAGGAGGAGCGAGGCAGCCAGCGGGCTGGCGACCCACCGGGGGACGGCGGCCCGCCCGGGGAAGGCGACCCACCCCGTGCCGCCTCCTGACCGCAGGCAAATTAGGTGAGGCAGATGCTTCCTAAATACCGTACCTCCGCTTAGTGCCGTTCTACGGCGCCCGCAGGCCTTACACTGATCAGAACGGTCAAAACCAGGCGCAGGACGCCCTTGGTCAGGCCCCGGTGAGGCCCTGGGTACAGTCACCGCAGGACCCCGCGCCCCGGAGGCCCTGACCGCGCAGCTGCGGCTCAACACAATGACTTAAGGAGGTGCCTGTGGCAGACCAGGCCAGACCGGCTACGTGCTCCGGCACCCACCCGACGGCGGACCCGCTCGCGTCCCCGGCCCCGCACCGGGACGCCGGTCCCGCGGGCCCCGGTGCGCACCGGTCCTCCAGTTCCCGTCAGGCCGCCCGCACCCCCGGCCCCTCCGCTCAGGGCTCCGCCCCTGCCACTCGAGGCTCCGCCCCCGCCGCCCGGGGCGCCAGGCTCGACGCGGACGTCGTCGTGGTCGGTGCCGGCCCGGCCGGGTCCTCAGCCGCCTGCCACCTGGCCACCCTGGGCCTGGACGTCGTCCTGGTGGAGAGGCACGAGCTCGGCCGGGACAAGGTCTGCGGCGACGGCCTGACCCCCTCTGCCGTACGCGAGCTCGCCCTTTTGGGGGTGGACACCACCGGCTGGCAGCGCAACAAGGGCCTGCGCGTCATAGGCGGCGGCCACCTCCTCCACTTCCCCTGGCCCGAGCAGGCGTCCTTCCCCTCCTACGGCCTGGCCCGACGTCGTAGCGTCCTGGACCGGGACCTCGCCGAGCACGCCGCCGCCCGCGGCGCACGGCTCCTGACCGGGGTCAGCGTCACCGGACCGGTCACCAGCGCCACCGGGCGCGTGACCGGGGTGGAGGCCCGGCCCACCGCCCGGGTGGCCGAGCCCGGCCTCACCGGCCCGGCCACGATCACCGCCCCTCTGGTCATTGACGCCGGCGGGGTCTCGGCCCGCCTGGCCACCGCCGTCGGGCGCACCCGTGACGAGCGCCGCCCCATGGGCGTGGCCGTACGCGCCTACTTCCGCTCCCCGCGGGCCCGTGACCCCTGGATGGAGTCGCGCCTGGAGCTGTGGGACGGCCGTCCCGGGGACTCTGACCTCCTGCCCGGCTACGGCTGGATCTGGAGCGTGGGGGAGGGGCTGGTCAACGTCGGGCTCGGCTCGGTGAGCTCCACGGCCACCTCCCACGCCATGAACTACCGGGAGGTCTTCGCCCGGTGGATGGACAACGTCCCCCGCTCCTGGGGCTTCACCCCCGACAACCAGGTCGGGCGGCTGGCCAGCGCCGCCCTGCCCATGGCCTTCAACCGCAAGCCCCACTACGCCGACGGGCTCATGCTCCTGGGCGACGCCGGGGGCATGGTCTCCCCGTTCAACGGCGAGGGGATCGCCCAGGCCCTCATGTCCGGGCGCCTGGCCGCCCAGGCCGCGGCCCAGGCCGCCGTGCGCTCCACCCGGGGCGGACGCGAGCAGGCCCTCGCCCAGTACCCCGTGGCCGTCTCCCGCGAGCTCGGCGGCTACTACACCCTGGGGCGCGTCTTCGTCTCCCTCATTGAGCACCCCGAGGTCATGCGGATCTGCACCCGCTACGGGCTGCCCCGCAGGAACCTCATGAAGCTCGTCACCAAGCTCCTGTCCGACGGGTGGGAGCGTCACGGCGGCGACAGGCTCGACCACCTCATCCAGCTCCTGACAAGGATGGTGCCGGCAGCATGAACCCCTACGTGTCCCTGCTCATTATGGCGGGCCTGGCCCTGCTCGTGGCCGTGGGCGGCCTGACCCTGAGCGCCGTCGTCAGCCCCACCCGGCGCAACCGGGTCAAGGTCGCCAACTACGAGTGCGGCATTGACCCCACCCCGGCCAACACCGAGCACGGACGCTTCCCCGTGGCCTTCTACCTGGTGGGCATGACCTTTATCGTCTTCGACGTCGAGGTGGTCTTCCTCTACCCCTGGGTCACGGCCTTCGGGCGCCTGGGCGTCTTCGGCCTGGGCGCGGCCCTGCTGTTCATCGCCATTATCACGGTGCCCTACGTCCTGGAGTGGCGCCGCGGCGCCCTGGACTGGGACTGAGCGCAAGAATCTCAAGGACACACCATGAGCACCTCCGAGTACCGCGCATACCGCGAAAGGATGCGTAGCATTCCCTCCAAGCGCGACGACCTCCAGCTCGCCGCCGAGCAGTCGGTGGACGGCGCCGGCTTCCTGCTCACCAGCGTGGAGAAGGTCACCGGGCTGGCCCAGGCCCGCTCCCTGTGGCCGGTGACCATGGGCCTGGCCTGCTGCGCCATTGAGATGATGGCCACCGGCACGCCCCGCTTCGACATGGCCCGCTTCGGCTGGGAGGTCTTCCGCGCCTCGCCCCGCCACGCCGACGTCATGATCGTCTCGGGGCGCGTCTCCCACAAGATGGCGCCGATCGTGCGCAACGTCTACGACTCCATGCCCGAGCCCAAGTGGGTCATCTCCATGGGGGCCTGCGCCTCGAGCGGCGGCATGTTCAACAACTACGCGATCGTCCAGGGGTGCGACCACATTGTCCCGGTGGACATCTACCTGCCCGGCTGCCCGCCCCGCCCCGAGATGCTCATTAACGCCATGCTCGAGCTCACCCGCCTGGTGGAGCGCAAGACCGTCTTCGGCCACCGCGAGGAGATCGCCCGGGCCGTGGAGGCCGCCGCCCTGGCCGCCACCCCCGTGCACGAGATGAAGGGACTGCTCGCATGAGCGGCACCGCCCCTGACGCCGTCGGCCCCGCCGGGACCGTCCCGGAGGTCGCCGGCACCCCCGTGCGTCCCGAGCTGCGTCTGGAGGTCGTGGCCCACCACGTCGGCCAGTTCGGCGCCCCTGACGCCGGGGACACCACCGGCTACGGGCTCCAGCGCCAGGTGGTCACCCTGGCCCCGGCCGCGGTGCGCCCCTACGGCTCCTGGTTCGACGCGGTCGTGGACGCCCTCATCGAGGACCTGGCCGCCGCGGGGGTGGACCCGGCCGCCGCCATTGAGAAGGTCGTCGTCGAGCACGACGAGCTCACCCTGTTCGTCACCCGCGAGCACCTGCTGGACGTGGCCCGCCCCCTGCGTGACGACCAGGACCTGCGTTTCGAGCTGTGCCTGGGGGTCAGCGGCGTGCACTACCCCGAGGACCTGGGCCGCGAGCTCCACGCCTGCACCGAGCTGCTCAGCCTCACCCACGGCGGGCGGGCCCTGCGCCTGGAGACCACCTGCCCCGTCTCCGACCCGCACGTACCCTCCCTGGTCCCCCTCTACCCCGGCAACGACTGGCACGAGCGCGAGACCTGGGACCTCATGGGCATCGTCTTCGACGGCCACCCCAACCTCACCCGCTCGGCCATGCCCGACGACTGGGTGGGCCACCCCCAGCGCAAGGACT
>ERZ773099.1397-NODE-1397-length-17887-cov-15.627748_pt1 | contig 17887 bp, 14 predicted proteins | sample MGYA00511120_ERZ773099 | MGnify/ENA primary metagenome ERZ773099 (study PRJEB29015, sample SAMEA2738012) | human oral metagenome | biome: human oral; feature: human-associated habitat; material: dental | place: China | collected 2104 ...
GACTGCGTGGCGTGACGAACTTCCCGACGCTCAAGGCTCCCGGTCCGATTCCCGACGGCGCGATGCGCATCGTGCCCCTGGGGGGTCTGGGCGAGGTCGGCCGCAACATGACCGTCTTCGAGGTCGACGGCAAGCTGCTCATTGTCGACTGCGGCGTCCTGTTCCCCGAGGAGGACCAGCCCGGCGTCGATCTCATCCTGCCCGACTTCAGCTACATCGAGGACCGCCTCGACGACGTCGTCGCCCTGGTCCTGACCCACGGGCACGAGGACCACATCGGAGGCGTGCCCTACCTGCTGCGACTGCGCGACGACATCCCGCTGATCGGCTCCGCGCTCACCCTCGCCTTCGTCGAGGCCAAGCTCAAGGAGCACCGCATCCGCCCCGCACTGCGCATGGTGGCGGAGCACGAGGCGGTCTCCTACGGCCCCTTCGACCTCGAGTTCGTCGCCGTCAACCACTCCATCCCCGACGCCATGGCGGTCATGGTCCGCACCGACGCCGGCAATGCGCTGATCACCGGCGACTTCAAGATCGACTCCCTGCCCATCGACGGGCGCATCACCGACCTGCGGTCCTTCGCGCGCTTCGGCGACGAGGGCGTGGACCTGTTCTGCGTGGACTCCACCAACGCCGAGGTGCCCGGCATGATCGGCCACGAGAACCAGATCGGCCCCGTGCTCGACAACGTCTTCGCCGAGTCGGACCAGCAGATCATCGTGGCCTCCTTCTCCAGCCACGTCCACCGCGTCCAGCAGGTCCTGGACGCCGCCGCGCTCCACGGCCGCCGCGTGGCCCTCGTGGGCCGCTCCATGGTGCGCAATATGGGCATCGCGGCCGAGCGCGGCTACCTCAAGGTCCCCGACGGCGTGCTCATCGACGCCAAGGACGTGTCCTCCCTGCCGCCCGACGAGCGCGTCCTCATGGCCACCGGGTCCCAGGGCGAGCCCATGGCGGCCCTGTCGCGCATGGCCCACGGCGAGCACCGCAGCATCACCCTGGAGCCCGGCGACACCGTCATCTTCGCCTCCTCCCTCATCCCGGGCAACGAGAACTCCGTCAACCGGGTCATCAACCAGCTCATGCGCCTGGGCGCGCGCGTCGTCCACCAGGGCAACGCCAAGGTCCACGTCTCCGGGCACGCCTCGAGCGAGGAGCTGCTGCACGTCTACAACATCGTGGGGCCCCGCAACGTCATGCCGATCCACGGGGAGGTCCGCCACCTCGTGGCCAACGGCGCCCTGGCCGTCAAGACCGGGATCGCTCCGGAGCGCGTCGTGCTCGCCGAGGACGGCGTCGTCGTCGACCTGCTCGACGGGCGCGCCCGCATCGCCGGGGCGGTGCCGTGCGGCTACGTCTACGTCGACGGGGCCTCCGTCGGGGAGATCGACGAGACCGAGCTCAAGGACCGCCGCATCCTGGCGGAGGAGGGCTTCGTGTCGGTCTACGCCGTCGTGGAGACCAAGACCGGCACCATCCTCGCCGGTCCGGACATCCAGGCCCGGGGCATGGCCGAGGACGACTCCGTCTTCGAGGAGATCCTGCCCGACGTCACCGCCGCGCTCCAGGCGGCCCTCGACAAGGGCAATGCCGACGCCCGCTCCCTCCAGCAGGCCATGCGCCGCGCCCTGGGGCGGTGGATCGGGCGCCGTCTGCGCCGTCGGCCCATGATCGTTCCCGTCGTCATCGAGGCATGACCGGGGGGATGAGGGTATGAGCCCGCCGAGCATGCGCCGCCCGCCGTGCTTCATCTCCACCGGGAGCGTCCTGATGGACCTCCCGCTCCACGTCGGCCGCGTCCCCGCGCCCGGCGGTGCCGTCACCGCCATGTCCTCCGGCCCCGCCGTCGGCGGGGGGTACACGGTCGTGTCGGCCGTCGCCCGGCAGGGCGTGCCGGCCGCCCTGGCCGCCACGCTGGGCACCGGCCCGAACTCCGCCCAGGTGCGCGAGACCATGATGATCGACGGGGTCGAGCTGGTCGTCGAGGAGCTCGTCGGCGACATCGGCACCTGCACCACCCTCATCGAGCCCTCCGGGCGGCGCACCTTCATCACCACCGAGGGGGTCGAGGCCGAGCCCCAGCGCGAGGACCTCGACCGCCTCGAGCTCATACCGGGCGACTGGGTCTACACCACCGGCTACGACCTGGCCCACCCCACGTCCCGGGACGTCCTCGCCGAGTGGCTTCTCGCCCTGCCCGCAGGCGTCAGCCTCGTGGCCGACCTGGGGCCGGTCGAGTCCGAGATCCCGGGCCCCATCGTCGACCCGCTCCTGAGACGCACCAACCTGCTGACCGGCAACCACCTCGAGATCACGCAGCTGTCGGCCCGTCTCGGCAGCCCGGCGGCCATGCGCCGGGCGGCGCCCGACGCCCTGATCGTGCGGCGCACCGGGGTGCACGGCTGCGTCCTGTGGCCCGCGCGCGGCGACATGATCGAGGTCCCAGGCTTCGCCCGGGACGTCCTGGACACCACCGGCGCCGGGGACACCCACACGGGCGTCCTGGTCGCCGGCCTCATGGACGGGCTCGACGTCGTCGCCGCCGCCCGCCGCGCCAACGCCGCCGCGGCCGAGGCCGTCAGCCGCCTGGGCCCGGCGCGCTCGCCGCGGCGCGACGAGATCGACGCGCTCCTGACCGTCCAGGCCGCATTCGGCGTCCGAGCCGCCCCGGAAGTGACGCACACGTGAGGATCTCACTGGCGTGGGTGGCTGCCGAAACGCCGCCAGCTCGATAATGTCGCAGGCACCATGGCTACTTCCCCCTCATCCTCCGCCCGCTCCGGCGCCCGGGGCCGCGGACGCGCTTCGAAGCAGCCCACGCAGCCGATGGAGCAGCCTCCGTCAGGAAGCCGGTACCGCCGCACCGCATGGGCCTTCGTCGTCCTCGCCCTGGCCGTGATCACCGGCCTGCGCGAGTGGTTCGGCGTCTCCGGCACCGCCGGAGGCGTCCTGCACCACCTGGCCGCCGGCCCCGTCGGCGTCCTGGGCATCGCCGTCCCGCTCCTGCTGGGAGCGCTGGGCGTGGCCATGCTGCGGGTCCGCCGCCTGGGCACGGTCCACGCCCGCATCAGCGTCGGCACCCTCGGCGTGCTCACGGGCGTGACGGGCATCATCCAGGTCGCCTCCGGCAACCCCTCCCTGGCATACGGCATGGGCCCGCTGGAGGAGGCCGGCGGGCTGCTCGGCTGGGCCGTCGGGTACCCGCTGGTCGTGCTGTTCTCCTCCGTGGCCGCCGTCATCCTGTTCGTCCTGCTCATCGCCTTCTCCGCCCTGGTCATCTCCGGGCGCACCATCGCGGACCTGCGCGACCAGCTCGCCGAGCGCCGCGGGTCCGCCGGCCGGGAGGACGGCGAGCCCGGCGACAACCTGGCCACGCGCGTCCTGGGGGCGATGCGCCGTACCGCGGGCGGGCGCAGGGCCCAGGACGAGGCCCAGACCCGCCCCCTGGGCTCCTACGACGGCGACGAGCCCTTCCGCACCGCGCTGGAGACCGAGAAGCGGCGCCGGGGCAGCGGGCGCCGCAAGCGCACGCAGCCCCCGGCCGCGGACACGGCCGACACGGGGTCCCAGCCCGCCCTCGACGACGACACCCGCGACCGGACGGCGACCTCCGTGCTGTCGACCCCGGCCGCGGGCACGCCCCTGGACGACGAGCCCGACTCGCCCCCCGCCGTGCGCCCGGAGCGCTCCACCGCGGCGCACCCCCGGGGGCCGCGTCCGGTCCCACCCGCCGAGCCCAACGCCGTCACCGAGGAGACCCCGTCGCTCGAGACCGACCTGGCCGACGAGCTCTCCATGACGGACATGTCGGCGATGGGATCGATGGCGCTGCCCGACGGCACGACCTACACCCTGCCCAGCGAGAGCCTGCTGGAGCCCGGAGCCGGCCACGCCACGCGCACCGACGCCAATGACGCGATCGTCGAGAAGCTCCAGGACGTCTTCACCGAGTTCAAGGTCGACGCGACGGTCACCGGCTACACCCGCGGCCCCCAGGTCACCCGCTACGAGGTCCACCTGGGGCGGGGCGTCAACGTCTCCCGGGTGACGGGCCAGGAGAAGAACATCGCCTACGCGGTGGGCAGCGACGAGATCCGGCTGCTGACCCCCATCCCGGGCAAGAGCGCCATCGGCGTGGAGATCCCCAACTCCGACCGCGAGATGGTCAAGCTCGGCGACGTCCTGCGCTCGGGGGCCGCCAAGAAGCAGACCCACCCGCTGGTGGTGGGCCTGGGCAAGAACGTCGAGGGCGACTACGTGGTGACCAACCTCGCCAAGACCCCGCACCTGCTCGTGGCCGGGCAGACCGGCTCGGGCAAGTCCTCCTTCGTCAACTCCATGATCACCTCCATCATGATGCGGGCCACGCCGCAGGAGGTGCGCATGGTGCTGGTGGATCCCAAGCGCGTGGAGCTGACCGTCTACGAGGGCATCCCCCACCTCATCACCCCCATCATCACTTCGCCGAAGAAGGCCGCCGAGGCCCTGGAGTGGGTGGTGCGCGAGATGGACGCCCGCTACGACGACCTGGCCTCCTTCGGCTTCAAGCACATCGACGACTTCAACAAGGCGGTGCGCGCCGGAGAGGTCCAGCCCCTTCCCGGCTCTCAGCGCGAGCTGAGTCCCTACCCCTACCTCCTGGTCGTCGTCGATGAGCTCGCCGATCTCATGATGACGGCGCCCAAGGACGTCGAGGCCTCCATTCAGCGCATCACCCAGCTGGCCCGTGCCGCCGGGATCCACCTGGTCCTGGCCACCCAGAGGCCCGTCGCCCAGGTGGTCACCGGCCTCATCAAGTCCAACGTCCCCTCTCGTCTGGCCTTCGCCACCGCCTCGCAGCTCGACTCCCGCGTCATCCTCGATCAGAACGGGGCCGAGACTCTCACTGGCCAGGGTGATGCCCTCTACCTCGGCCCCGGGGCCTCCACTCCGGTGCGCATCCAGGGCTCCTGGGTCACCGAGTCCGAGATCCGCTCCGTCGTCGAGCACGTCAAGGCCCAACTGACCCCCGAGTACCGCGAGGATGTCGTCGTCCCGGAGGTCAAGAAGCAGATCGATGAGGAGATCGGCGACGACATGGATCTGCTCCTGCAGGCCGCCGAGCTCATCATCTCCAGTCAGTTCGGCTCGACCTCCATGCTCCAGCGCAAGCTGCGCGTCGGCTTCGCCAAGGCCGGGCGCCTCATGGACCTGCTCGAGTCCCGAGAGGTTGTCGGCCCCTCAGAGGGGTCCAAGGCCCGTGACGTCCTCGTCCAGCCCGAACAACTCGAGGAGACCCTGGCCTGGATCAAGGGGGAGGGCGGCGCTCCCGGAGGCGCTGAGGCTCCCGCCGGCCCTGAAGGATCCCAGGACGAGCCCATCACGGGGGACTCGCCGGCCCCCGCCACGGGTGAGTCCCGCACGGCGGCTCTTCCGTCGAACCGCTATCGCACGGATCCGCTGGAGGCCGACCCGAACCTGCCGGAATCGGAGTCCTGGGAGGACTCCTCAGCCGAGGAGAACTCCCAGGACGCCTGGTCGCTCACCGGTCGCGGCTCATCGTGGTGACGTGCGTCTTTACATGTCTTCAGCCCTTGTCAGCCTTCTCCATCCTCCATCGTCCCCTCGGGCTCGTCTGATTCCGCTTTCGGCTGTGCCGTTTCCGCGGCCGACGGTGTGGGATTCAGCGACTTCGACGATGCCCGATCCGACGAGGTGGGCGACGTCCGATCCGGTTCCCGGTTCGATCGGGGCGTGGAGCCGGCGGAAGACGGGGCCGATGGCCCGTCCGAGGGGGCCGGATGCGCCCCCGCTCGTTTGATGACCTCCTCGCGACTCAGGATCGTTGGAGTCGGACCGGTGGGTGCCGGAGGCTTCGTGGCCATCGTCGAGGCATCCTTGACGTCTGAGGTGAGCATGCTCCAGCGCCTGTCGATCTCCTGCTCGCTCAGAGTCAGGTCTGCGGGGCGCTCTCCGTTGTGCAGTGCCGCCAGATCCCTGACCTTGTAGCCACCCGCCTGATCCACCGTGAACGGGTGCCAGTTCAACGACTCCACACTCACTGAGCCGTCGGCGTGGGAGGTGACGTCGGCCCAGACCAGCTGACCGACGTCGGACAACGGACCGCAGTACGACTCGTTCTGGCTGGAGATGTAGTTGCCGGCGGAGTACGACGCCCACATCCCCTTGCCCTTGACACCCCCGGAGAGCTTCTCTGCGGGCTGGGGCACATGGGGGTGGGCGCCGAAGAAGATGTCGACCTGCCCACTGTTGGCGAGAGCCTGAGCGTAGGAGACCTGCTCTTCATCGGGGGTGGTCTCGTACTCCTGGCCGAGCTGGGAATGGACAACGACAAGGTCGGCGCCCGCCGCGCGGGCCGACTTTGCTGCCTTCGTGATGGCGCCAATGTCGTTGAGCGACACCGAGTATCCGGTGGGATCATCGAGGCCGTTGAGCCCCATGGTCGTGGAGATCTGGGCCACGGTCACTGTGCGCCCTTGGCGCTTGAGCTCATAGAGCGCGAAGGGTGCGGAGGCGTCCTCCCTGCTCCGGTAGGTGCCCGCGTGCCCCAACCCATGAGCATCCAGGGCGTCCAAGGTGGCGACGACTCCCGCCTCCCCCCGGTCCGCGGAGTGATTGGATGCGGTCGCGCAGCCGTCCCACCCGGATCTCGCCAAGGCTCCGACGACCTCGGAGGAGGTGCCGAAGGTAGGGAAGCCCGAGTAGACCCCGTCTGGTGCGACGGGAACCTCCATCCCGCACAGGGCCAGATCCAGGCCCTCGACCCAAGGCGTCTCGGCGGCGACGTTGTCGGTGATGTCCCCAGAAGCCCCTGGAGTGGAACTCAGAACCGGCATGTGCATGAGGACGTCCCCGGCGTAACCCACGGTGAAGCGCACGTCTTGAGAGCCGTCGGCTCCGGCGGAGGCCGATGCGCCGGGGGCGGTCGCGTCCCGTCCCTGCTGCTCGTGGGTGCTGCCCGTCCCGGTGGGGCCGGTCCCACTAGCCTGTGAGTGGCCGGTGCCCGTACCGCAACCGGCGACTGCGATCACCGCGGCGAGAGCGGTGGTCATGAGCTTCCCCGGCCCCCGCGACCGGTGAGGAACGCTCATGGCGCTCGTGCCCCGCCGATCGTCCGGCTGCCCGTCTGGGCGCCCAGCGGCGTCATTGTCGGTATCAAACAGATGAAGCGGTGAAAGAATGTAGGAAAACATGTATAGGAACGTAGGAACCGAACCTTAAGGGATTGTGCGCACCTCGCGTCCTTTCGGCAGGAGTCGGGTAGAAAGGCTGAGATTCCAAGGAAAACTCCCAATGGGGATAGATCCCCGATAGCGTGTTGCGCGCGGAAGGATGTGGTGGCCGGGGGCAGTTAGGCGCCTATGACGTTCCGTGCACATGCTTCGAGGTTTCTCCGGCGGTGTGAGGGCGTGCACTACTAGGCTGGCCCCGATGAACGCCTCGACCGCCCCGGACGCCGCACAGCCAGAGCAGGCGCCGCTGCTCAACATCGCCAACGCCTTGACGGTGTTGCGACTGCTGCTCGTCCCCGTCTTCATCTGGCTCTCGCTGTTGCCGGGGGATCGGGCAGGACTTGCGGCCGTCGTGGTCTTCGTCGTGGCCGCCTTCACCGACCGTCTCGATGGTCAGTTGGCCCGCTCTTGGGGGCTGGTGACCTCCTTCGGCAAGATCGCGGACCCGATTGCGGACAAGGCGCTGACCTTGTCAGCCTTCGCGCTGCTGAGCATCAATGGCAGGCTGTGGTGGTGGGTCACGATCCTCATCGTCGTGCGCGAGCTCGGCATCACGGTCATGCGCTTCTTCATGCTGCGCCGTGCCGTTATGGCCGCGTCGCGGGGCGGCAAGATCAAAACGACTCTCCAGATGGTGGGGCTGGTGGGGCTGCTCACACCATGGTCCGCCCTCTTCCTATCCGCGGGCGCGGCCGATTTCCTGCTCAGGGCGGCTTACGTCGTCGTGGCTGCCGCCCTCATTGTTACTGTGGTGACCGGCCTGGACTATGTGCGCCAAGCCGTGCAGCTGAGTCAACGGGGCGGGCATGCAGGCCGGTGAGCGCCCTGCGGCGACGGGACCGGTCGGAGATCAAAGGTTCGGCGAGGATCACTGCGAGCGCTCGGCGTCCGATCTCCTGCGAGTCGCTGAGGGTCACGCAGTGACCTTGGCGATCGCCGAGTCGCTGACGGGCGGGCAGGTCTCCTCCACCCTGGTCGGGGTTCCCGGTGCGTCGCGCGTGCTCCTCGGGGCGGTGGTCGCCTACGCCACTCGTATTAAGGCGCAGGTGCTAGGTGTGGATGCCGCTCACCTGGAGCGGACTGGACCGGTGGATCGTGACGTTGCCCTTCAAATGGCGCGGGGTGTGCGTCGCCTCCTCGGTGCCGATCTAGGGCTGGCGACCACGGGCGTGGCGGGACCGGGGCCGGCCGATGGTCATCCGGCGGGAACGGTCCACATCGCCGTCGTCGCCCCCTGGGGCGAGGTTCACCGCGAGCTGCGTCTGAGCGGTGACCGCTCGCAGATCCGGTGCGGAACCGTGCTGAATGTGATCGAGCTGGCGGTGGGGCTTCTGAGCAAGGAGGCCGACGACGTGAATCTGGTCGCTCCTCAATACTTGCAGACCGCAGACTAAGACGGATTTCAGGTTTCTCTCAGGAATGCCGGTAGAGTTGGGCGCAACGCCACCGGAGCCGGAAGAACTGGTCCCGCGTGACGGGAATGAATCCACGATGTGAATGGTTGTGCTAGATGATGAACAACACGACTCACCCCCGCACCACTCGCCCGATCAACAACCGGATGCCGATGCGCCAGGGACCCGGGGCAGGGTATGGTGTGTCCGTGGACACTCCGAAGCATGAGAATGTCGTCCTGCGCCGCGAGATCGGAGAGGTTCTGCGCGGCGTCCGACAGCACCAGGGTCGCACGCTGCGCGAAGTCTCTTCGCAGGCCCGCGTCTCCTTGGGATACCTCTCTGAGGTCGAGCGAGGTCAGAAGGAAGCCTCCTCCGAGCTGCTGGCCTCTATCTGCCAGGCCCTCGACGCCCCCCTGTCCATGGTGCTGCGCGAGGTCTCCGACCGCATCGCCCTAACCGAGGGCGTCATGATTCCGGACACAGTTCCTGATGAGCTTGTGCGTCAGCAGGGGATCGCCCTGCGGTGATCGTCCGCTGACGCCCCTACCGCGGCGCCCATGCGGCGCTCGTGACTGCAACCGATGAGTTGACCGCTCCCGGCGGCGGGACCACGACGAGTGGGCTCGCCGCCGGGGTGTTTGTCGAGGACGGGGGAACTGTGAAGCACTCGGAGTTCTGGAGCGCCGTCGAGGAGGTCTTCGGCTCGGCCTATGGCCGGTCGCTGGCCCAGGATCTGGTCCTGCCCGCGCTGGGCGTCACCTGCGTGCAGGCGCTCGACGACGGCGTGGCGCCGGAACGAGTCTGGGCTGTTCTGTGCGACGAGACGGAGCGCTCTGATGCCGAGCGGTGGATCTTCCGTTCCGACCCTCGACGCTGAGACGGGTTCAGTTGGGGTGGGTTCAAGGGGTGGAGGGCGAGTCGGTCGACACGCGCGACGATGGTGTCGCTATCGAACAGGTGTTCGGGTACTGTTCTCCACGAACGACGGCGACGCGCCTTGAGTCCACAGGACAGGTGAGGGGCGGAGATAGATGTCAGTGGTCAGGCATACCGTCGTTGGTGAGCCCCGGAGAGGGGACCTCGCCGAAGTTGACCAGCCATGCCCACGGCGGCTGCGAGCCGCCCCGAGAACCGAGGTAGAACAATGCCTGCTGCCAGCCAGACCCAGGACCGCTCCAAGGCCCTGGCCACTGCTCTCGCCCAGATCGACAAGAACTTCGGTAAGGGCTCCGTCATGCGCCTGGGGGACGACACCCGTCCGCCGATCTCCGTCATCCCCACAGGGTCGGTCGCCCTTGACGTCGCCCTGGGGGTCGGAGGGCTTCCGCGAGGCCGCATCATCGAAGTCTACGGACCGGAGTCCTCCGGAAAGACGACCGTCGCCCTGCACGCCGTAGCCAGCGCGCAGCGGGCCGGGGGCAACGCCGCCTTCATCGATGCCGAGCACGCTCTCGATCCGGTCTACGCCAAGGCCCTAGGCGTCGACATCGACAACCTCCTGGTCTCTCAGCCGGATACCGGTGAGCAGGCCCTGGAGATCACCGACATGCTCGTGCGCTCGGGCGGTCTGGACATCATCGTCATCGACTCCGTGGCCGCTCTGGTCCCCAAGGCGGAGATCGAGGGAGAGATGGGGGACTCCCACGTCGGCCTCCAGGCACGGCTCATGAGTCAGGCGCTGCGCAAGATCACCGGGGCGCTGTCCTCCACCGGTACCACGGCCATCTTCATCAACCAGCTGCGCGAGAAGATCGGCGTGTTCTTCGGCAACCCGGAGACCACCACGGGCGGTAAGGCTCTGAAGTTCTACGCCTCGGTGCGCCTGGACGTGCGCCGCATCGGCGGGCTCAAGGATGGCGACCAGCCCGTGGGCAACCGCACCCGGGTCAAGGTCGTCAAGAACAAGATGGCGCCTCCCTTCAAGCAGGCCGAGTTCGACATCCTCTACGGCCAGGGCATCTCCAGGGAGGGCAGTCTGCTGGACCTGGGCGTGGACAACGGCGTGGTGCGCAAGTCCGGTGCCTGGTTCACCTATGGAGAGGATCAGCTCGGTCAGGGCAAGGAGAACGCGCGCAACTTCCTCAAGGACAATCCGCAGCTGGCCGCTGAGATCGAGGAGAAGATCCTCGCCGCTCTGGGCATTGGCGAGCCCGGCCGCAAGGCCCGAGAGGCCGAGGAGATCGCCGCTGCAGAGGCTGCCGTGGCCGCGGCCGCCATCCCGGTGGACAGCAATGACGCCGCGGCCACGAGCGCGGTCAAGAGCGCCCGCGGCCGCGGGAAGAGGACCACAGGCTCCGACAAGGTCTCCAAGGCCTCCAAGGCTGCTAAAGCCGCCAAGGATGCCGCGGTGGAGGAGCCGGACACCATCTTCGGTGAGGACGCCGGCGGGTTCTGATGGCCTGGCTCACTCCAGATGCCCACGCGCAGGCGGTCGAGGCGGCCCGGGACATCGTCCTGCGCCGCCTCGACCGCAGCGAGGTCCCGCGTGCGGCCCTGGCGGATCTGCTTGAGCGCAAGGAGGTGGATCCTCGCATCGCCGTCGAGGTCCTCGATCGCCTAGAGGCGGCCGGCGTGATCGACGATGCCGCCTATGCGGCGCGCCTGACGCGCACCCGTTTCGCGGAGAAGGGTGCGGCCAGACGCGCCATCGCCGAGGAGCTGCGGCGCAAGGGCCTGGGGGAACAGGACGTCGCCACGGCCCTGGGCCAGATCGACTCCGACGATGAGGACTCTGCAGCCCTGGCACTGGCCCGCAAGAAGCTGTCCGCCACGCGTCACCTGCCCTGGGAGGTGCGCCGACGTCGTACCGCGGCCCTGCTGGGCCGCAAAGGCTACAGCCGGGAAGCCACTGTGCGTGCCCTTGAGGCAGCCTTCGCCGAGGAGTCGGACTGAGAAGCGGTCCTGTTGCCAGGACCTCAAGGTCCTGAGGCTTTCTCGCCGGCCCACTAGGCTTGCCTCATGACGCAGGCGATTGCGGCCACTGACGGCCCCCAGAGCCAGGTCGACCTTGATGCGTTGGCGGCCTCGGCGGGAATCGCGGCCGAGCACGTTGTTCCCTATGGTCGCGACGTGGCCAAGATCGATCTGCGCGCCCTGATTCCTTGTGGTGAGGGGGCTGACGCACAGGATGGTCCCGGCAAAGCCCGCTACATCGTCGTCACTGCGATCACACCGACGCCTTTCGGGGAGGGCAAAACCACCACGGCCATCGGACTGGCCCAGGGGCTGACTCGTCTGGGCGAGCAGACAGTCCTCACTCTGCGCCAGTCGGCCATGGGGCCCACCTTCGGCATCAAGGGCGGAGCCGGCGGCTCCGGGGGTGCCCGCATCCTGCCGGCCGAGCGGATGAACCTGCACCTGACCGGCGACTTCCACGCCATCACCGCCGCCCACAACCTCCTGTCGGCGATGATCGACAACCACCTGTACCACGGCAATGAGCTCGACATCGACGAGCGCACCATCACCTGGCCCCGGGTTCTGGACGTCAATGATCGGGCCCTGCGCCATATTGTCACCGGCCTGGGCTCCAAGATCGACGGCGTCACCCGGCAGGCCTCCTTCGACATCACCCCGGCCAGCGAGCTCATGGTCATCATGTCGCTGGCCACGGACCTGGCCGATCTGCGCAAGCGCTTGGGGCGCATCGTCATCGGCCGAAGCCGCAGCGGAGAGTGGATCAGCGCCGAGAACCTGGGGGCAGCAGGGGCCATGTGCGCCGTCCTGCGCGACGCACTTGAACCCAACCTCTTGCGCACCGGCGAGGGCACGCCCGTCCTGGTCCACACTGGCCCCTTCGGCAACATCGCCACCGGCTGCTCCTCGGTCATCGCAGACCGTGTCGCCATGGCAGGCACGAGAAACGGAGGGTACGTCCTCACTGAGGCCGGCTTCGGGGCGGACATGGGCCTGGAGCGCTTCGTGGACTTCAAATGCGCCGTCTCCGGCATGCACCCGCGTGTAGCTGTCGTCGTGGTGACCGTCAGGGCACTCAAAGCCCACTCCGGCCGCTACCACCTCGTCAGCGGTAAGAGTCTTCCCGAGGGCATGCTCCAGGAGAAGGTCGAGGACGTACGCGCCGGCGCAGCCAACCTGGTCAAGCACCTTCAGATCGTGCGGGGCTTCGGCATCACTCCAGTCGTGGCCATCAATGTCTTCCCCACCGACCATGACGGCGAGATTGAGGAGGTGACGCGCATCGCCCGCGACGCCGGAGCCCGGGTGGCCGTCTGCCACCCCGTGACTCGAGGAGGTGAGGGCTGCCTCGACCTGGCGAGTGCCGTCGTCGAGGCCTGCCAGGAGGTTGGCGATGCCGTCTCCATTCGGCCCGTCTACGGGCCGGAGGACGACCTGCGCACCAAGATCGCCAAAGTGGCTGCCCTTTACGGAGCCGACGGTGTGGACTACACCCCTGCCGCGAGCAGGCTATTGGATGGCTATGAGCGCGATGGCTTCGGAGACCTGCCAGTCATCGTCGCCAAGACCCCGCTGTCCCTGTCCGCCGAGCCCGGCCTCAAGGGCGTCCCCACCGGGTGGCGTCTGCCGGTGCGTGAGGTGCGCCTGGCCGCCGGGGCGGGGTACGTCTGCGCGATCTGCGGCAGCCTGTCGACCATGCCGGGCCTGCCGAGTCGTCCCGCGGCCGAGCGCATCGACGTCGATGTCGCCACAGGGGAGATCGAGGGGCTGCGCTGAGTGCTGCGGCCACAGGTGGTGGGTGGTCGTTATCGTCTCGTCGAGAGGGACTTGAGTGAGTCGACCTCCTGGTGCAGAACACGCACGGCCTCGTCCACAGTCACCGCTCCCACCATGGCGGCCTGGGCCAGGCCATTGCTCAGGGCGATCAGACGCCCCGCCTCCTGCGCCGGCGCCCCGGCCTGTTCGAGCAGATGGGCCGCGTAATCCAGTGTTCCGCGGGATGCTTTGGTGAGGATCTCCCTGATCTGCGGATCCGCAGTGGCCCGGGCCAAGTATGCGTACCAGACCGAGATGCCCAGCCGAAGTGCCTCGGTGCGGGGGAGTGGCTGAATGAGCAGCTCAGTCAGGGCGTCGAGCGGATCCAGTGCCTCGGTGCGCTCAAAGTGGACGGACTCCGCGGTGTCCACGATGGTCTGGCAGCCGGCGCGCACCAGGTCCTGCTTGGAGGCGAAGTAGTGCTGGATCCTTCCGACAGAGATTCCAGCGGCCCGCGCCACCGCCTGGTAGGAGGCCGCATGGATGCCCTGCTCGTAGATGACCTGCCACAGGGCGTAGATGATCTCGGTTCGGCGCTGCTCGTGGTCGACGATCTTGGGCATCTCTTTACGGTACACGCATACCGTATTACCCTTACAATATGAACGTATTGCGAAAAGTAGTCTCCCGAGTCCGGCGCCTGCGTTCCCTCCGGCGGAGCCGTCCTCCGTGTTCCCGCAGGTCTGCAGCCCGGCGTGTGGCGAGGCTGCTCGTCGTCGGGCTCGCGCTGGTCGGTGTGGTGAGTATCGGTAGAACCGTGATGGGGCCCGCTGACGTCGGGCACTTCAGGACGGTTGAAGGACGCGAGGAGTACATCGGCTACTACCAGCGGGCCATGGGGTCCATGCCTGCGCCCAGTTCGGTGCAGGACATTCCCACCGACTTTGGAACCGTGCGGGTCTACATCTGGGACGCCGGCAACGCAGCAGCCGATCGCGACTCCTACCCGATTGTCCTGCTGCCCGGACGCTCATCGGGAGTGCCCATGTGGTCCGCGAACGTCTCCGCCCTGATTCACTCGCGGCAGGTGATCGCCTTCGATGCGCTCGGAGATGCGGGACTGTCCGTCCAGTCCGCTCCGCTGACCTCGATGGGGGATCAGGCCGCCTGGATCGATCAGGTGGTCACTGCCGTCGCGCCCCGGGGAGTCCACCTCGTCGGGCACTCCTTCAGCGGCGCGACCGCCACGGCCTATGCACGGCTCCATCCCCAGCGGGTCAGGTCCCTGACTCTGCTGGAACCGGTCTTCACCTTTGCCTATCCGCCTGTGGCGAAGCTCGGCTGGGTCACGATTGCCGCCTTACCGGGACTTCCCGAGAGCCTGCGGAACAAGGCGCTGGGGCGGATCGGCGGCGAGGACTCCGTCGGATCGGATCCCATGGCCCTCATGATCAAGGCCGGGTCGGAGCACTTCGACGCGAATCTGCCCACCCCCTCACCGCTGACGAAGGAGGAGGCCGAATCCTTGACTATGCCCGTCTACGTCGCGATCGCCGGGAAGGAGTCCTTGGCGGGAGGGAGGGATGCCGCCGAGCGAGCTGAGGAGCTGCTGCCGGGCGCGCGGGTGCAGACCTGGAAGGATGCCACCCACTCTCTGCCGATGCAGGAGGCGGAGCCGCTGGCGCAAGTGCTTGAGCCGTTCTGGCACCAGGTCGAATCGGCGCGATGATTGATCAGGTCAACGGGCTCGCCGGGGTGCGGATGGGCCGATGACCGGAACATGCCGGCCACCGGCCCACGGGAGCTGAGGGCACCCCTGATGTCAGTCCTTCTCGTGCTTGGAGGTCTCGAACAGGAGGTTGACCTGCTCGTTGTACTTCGTCAGTGTCGAGGCGGGCACCCGGTTCGCCCACAGGTCGTCCGTCGCGGGCTTCATGATGGCGGCCACGTCCGCGCCGAAGTAGGTCAGTGGGAAGAAGAAGGTGGACTTGTCCTCCAGGTGCTGGGTGAAGGGCTTGGTGGGCAGGCCAGTTTCCTCGAAGACCTTCACTGCCTTGTCAGTGGAGGAGGCGATCGCCGGGAAGACGATTCCGTGAGAGGCCACGATGTCCTGCGCCTCGGCGGTTCCCAGGAAGGCCACCCACTTGGAGGCATTGTCGATATTGGCCGACTGCTTGGAGATCGAGTCGCCCAGTCCGTTGTACAGGGAGACCGACTTGCCGCTGGGGCCCACAGGATTGGCCGCGATCCCGACCTTGACGTCGAGCTTGGCGTAGGTGCTGAACATCCACGAGCCGTTGAAGCACATGGCGACCTTGCCGCTGCCGAGTTGGACATCGGTGCTGGTCGTGGAGGAGAAGGCGCCACGAGGAGGCATATAACCCTTGTCCACCAGGCCGAAGTACCAGTCCATGGCGTCCTGGAAGACCTTCTCGTCGTAGCGGTAGTGGTTCCCCCACGTCTCCTTGTTCGTGTAGAACCAGTCGCCGGCCGAGCCGGTGAAGGGACTCCACTGGGTCTGGCCGTCCCCGGTGCCAGCATCCTGGATGCCCAGGCCGTAGACGGCCACCCGGTTCTTGTCGAAGCCGGGCTCGTCACCGCGCACGCCGTTCTTGTCCACGGTCAGGCGGGCGAGGATCTTCTCAAAGGTTCCGCCGTCGGTGGGGTTCCAGGACCAGCCGGCCAGATCGGCATCGGTCAGGCCCGCCTGGGTGAGCATGTCCCGGTTGTAGAAGACCGCCACGGTGTCCCAGTCCTTGGGGCAGCCGTACTGGTGGCCGTCCTCCCCCTTCCACAGGTCGATGAGGCCCTCCTGGAAGGCGGACTCATCGACACCGGCCCAAGCGGCCTGCTTCTCCAGCGGGACCAGGACCTCCAGATCCACGAACTGGGCGAACTTGGAGATGTGGTTGGTGAAGGCGTCCGGTCCGGTCCCGGCGATGAAACCGGCTGTCAGCTTGGTCCAGTAGTCGCCCCAGGCGATCTGGGTGATATTGACCTTGATGCCGGTCTTGGCCTCGAAGGCCTTGGCGCAGGCCTCGTAGGCGGGCAGCTGGCTGGCGTCCCACATCCAGTACTCCACGGCGCCGGATCCCGACTTCCTGGAGCCGCCGGAGCAGGCGGCCAGGGTCAGGGCGGCCGCGCCCGAGGCCAGGCCGCACAGGAGGCCGCGGCGCGACAGTGAGGAGCGAAGAGGGCTGATCGGTTGAGTCGTCATCTGGTGCCTCACTTGATTCCGGTAAAGCCGATGGAGTTGACGATGCGCCGGGCGAAGGCCATGAACAGCAGGAGCATCGGGAGGGCGGCCACGAGCGTGGCGGCCATGAGCCCGGCCCAGTCGGGGCCGGTCTGCGGGGCCTGGGAGCGGAAGACCGCCAGAGCCACCGTGAGCACCCGTGAGGAGTCCGTGTAGGAGACCAGCAGGGGCCAGAAGTAGTCGTTCCAGGCCGTGATGTAGGTCAGGATCGCCAGCGTCGAGATCGGGGCCTTGGCCATGGGCAGGATGAGGGTGAAGAACACCCGGATCTTCGAGGCGCCGTCGAGCAGTGCGGCCTCCTCCAGCTCGCGCGGGATGTTCATGAAGAACTGTTTGAGGAAGAACACCGCGAAGGGCGTCATGAACATGGTCGGCAGCGCCACCCCGAGGAAGGTGTCGATGAGGTGGAGCTGCTTGACCAGCACGAAGTTGGGCAGGAGCGTGAAGATCGAGGGGACCATGAGGGCGCCCAGGAACACGGCGAAGACCGTGTCGCGTCCCTTCCAGCGCAGGCGGGAGAAGGAGTAGGCGGCCATCGCCGAGAAGAAGACCTGTCCAACGGTGACCAGCGTGGAGATGATGACCGAGTTGCGCAGGTAGAGCCAGAAGTTGATGGCTGCGCCGCTGCCGCCGTCGGCCAGCGCCTCCTCGGTGGACTGCATGCCGAAGACGCGGGCGAAGCCGCGCAGGTTGATGTCCACCGGCAGCAGGCTGGTGGGGTGGGCCGTGATGCCCGCGTTGGAGGACAGCGCCGTACGCAGCACCCAGTAGAAGGGCAGGAGCGTGAACAGCATGATGAGGATCATCGCCGCCCAGGCCAGGGCCTTGCCAACGGTGAACCGGCGGCCGGGGGCCTCGGAAGATGCCGCAGCGGCTGCCTTGGGGGACTTTGCGGAGGACACGGATGCGGTTGTCGTTGTCATGGGTGGTCCTCCTTCAGTCCAGGTCCGTCTCGCCCGCACGGGTCATGCGGTACTGCAGGATCGTGATCGCCGCCAGGACGAGCAGCAGCCCCACCGCCATGGCGGAGGCGTATCCGAACTGGAAGCGCCCGAAGGCCATGTCGTAGATGTAGTACTGCAGCACGCGGGTGGCGTTGACGGGGCCGCCCTGGGTGGCCACCGAGACGGTGTCGAAGACCTGGAAGGAGCCGATCATCGTCATGATGAGCACAAGCGCCAGGATCGGGCGCAGCAGGGGGACCGTGATCCGCCAGAACATCCGCCACTCGCTGGCGCCGTCCATCTTGCCCGCCTCGTAGACCGTGTTCGGGATCGACTGCAGGCCCGCGAAGATGAGCAGGGCCGTGTAGCCCACGTGCCGCCACACGT
>ERZ773099.1399-NODE-1399-length-17867-cov-8.751909_pt1 | contig 17867 bp, 12 predicted proteins | sample MGYA00511120_ERZ773099 | MGnify/ENA primary metagenome ERZ773099 (study PRJEB29015, sample SAMEA2738012) | human oral metagenome | biome: human oral; feature: human-associated habitat; material: dental | place: China | collected 2104 ...
CTCATCTTGATGTTCACTCTCATAGTATGCGCTGCCGTAGGCATTGTCAAGCCCAGCGTCCGTCTTTGTGCTTGCGATTGCATTGCTTGACAAAAAATAATAAAAAGTCGCCCGCCAGGCTACCATTTCTTTTCAAAACCGATTATAATATTGAGAAGAAAGTTCGTTACAACGAGTAAAAACCCCGTCGATGCTCCTATTTTTTGACGTGAAAGAAGGTCTTTATCTGTGGATGATCTGCTCCTGAAAACTGTACGATTCTTTTTCGTACCCGAGGCCGTCCTGTCCGTCCTCTTCCTGCTCGTGTTCATCGTCATGTTCCTTCTCGGGCTCAAATGGCGGAAATATTGCCAAAGAGAGCTTACCGCCTTGCAGGAGCATGCGGCCGACGACTACGCGCAGCTACAGAATAAACTGACGCCGCAAGCCTTCCTGCGCATACGCCTGTCCGCCCTGACCGATGTGGAAAACCGTCTTGAAGAGTTGCCGGGCACCTTCATCAACGTGGGCATATTGGCGACGTTCCTCGGCTTGGGCGTAGCCATACAGGGCGCGGCCGACCTGCTGCAGGAATCTGTCACGGATCTCACGCGGCTCACAGAAGTCTTGAGCGTCATCGCCTTCAAATTCCAGACCTCCGTATGGGGCATCTGCTTCTCCCTCGTGTTCCAGAAGTTTTTCGTGGACACTTACTTCTCTGCCCGCCAAGACCTCATCGACGAGCTGACCGAGACGCTCTTTGCGGCGGAAGGTGACGGTATCCGTGCTCTGCTCGCCACGCAGAATCAACTTTTTGAAAAGCAGCTCGCCCTGCAGCAAGAGGCAGAAACCCGCCGCCAAGAAACAGAAACCAAGCGACAGGAAGCGGCGGGTCAAGCGCTGGCCAAGACGCTCGAAGCCTTCGAGCACATTTCGCATCGCATAGAAACATGGCAGAATGAGGCGGCGCTGCAACACATGAATTCTTTCGAGGCTCTCAAGAGCGAGCTTGGACGACAGAGCATCTCCCTGCAGATGATCGCAGGAAACATTGCGAAATTCATTGAAAGTGCTGAGGCTTTCGCGAAAAACACGACCATTTTCGCCCATACAACGAAAGAGTTCCAAGATGAAACAAAGAAGCTGAAAGAAAGCGTCCATGCCATTCATGACACAGTGGAGAAAAACATCCGAACGAGCCGAGAGACCTTCGAGAAGGTTCAGGAAGACTTCCTAAAAGAGCTAAAAAACAACCGCGAGAGCACGAACCGCTTCCTCGAAGCCTCCCAAAAGCAGCTCCTGTGCAGCGAAGAAGACTTTGCGGAGCGCTCCCAGCAGGCATTTGAAAAAATGCTCAGAGCGCAGCTCGGCCAAGTTCACAACGAATACATGACGGAGACAAAGCACGTCCACGAAGCCATCCGCCGTCTGTCGGGCGTGCTGCACGAACTTGAGCAGCACGTCGCGGAGATGAAGCAGGTCAGCCAAGTCGAGGCGCAGCAAGCGACGAAGCTGCAAAAATCCGCCGCCCTCTCCCTCGGCAATGTTGCAAGCCAACTTTCCAAGGCAATCCAGGACGACTTCCTCGCCAGAGCGCAGCAACAGCAGCAGGAGAAGAACTCCCGCCAGAAGTTCTACGACGACATGAAGCGTGCGCAAACCGATCATGTGGAAGCTCTGAAATCGCTCGAAATGATTCTTCTGTCCTCGCAGGAGGAGGAGCGTTCCGCACGCAAAGCCTCCAAGGAAAAGCTCGAAGCCTTATTGGAGACTCTCTGCCGCACGAACGAAGAGCAGAAGAAACTTCTGCCAACCTATACGGCGAACATCAAGAATGTCTGCGACAATCCCGCCTATGCCCGACAACTGCTCGCAGCACTGGAAAATCTGACGCAGGCACAGACGCGCGAAAAGGCGCTTCTCGCGCAGAAACTCGACGGAATCGCAGAAATCATCCATACGGAAAGTACAGGCGTCCTGCCAAAAGTGCTCGCCCAAGAAAGCGCACAACTGCAAGCCTTGATTACAGAGAAATCCGCCCTTCTCGTGCAGACGCTCAAAGCATCTGCACCGCTCCTCACCTCTCCCGCCGCAGCCTCTCCGAGCAGCACATCTCTGCCTAGGACGTCCGCCGCCATCCCCCGAAGCGCAGCTCCGACCAAGACGCCTGTCGCGGTCTCGCGAAGCAGCGCAGCCTCAGCAGATGCGCCTGCTGCAGCTCCCGGAAGCAGCACAGACCCGCTCCGAAAATCTGCCGCAATTTCTCGAAATGATGCGGCCTTGCGGAGGTGATTGCTGTTGCGAAAGAAGAAGAACCCGTGGATTTCCATCGCTGACCTCTTCTCCAGCGTCGTCCTCGTCCTCCTGCTGCTCTTCATTCTGGCATCCATCGTGCCGAAGTTCACGCAGGAAGCGCAGCGGCGGGAGATGATGCACCAGATCAGCGAAACCTTGGCGGACTACGAAAGACAGGGGCAGGTAAAGGTACACGAGGAAACGGGCATGCTCGAGCTGACGTCCGCCACCTTTGATTCGGGCAGTGCTGAGCTGACCGGCGGCACGCAGCGCATCGTCCGCGACTTGTCCGCGACGCTCAAGAGCTACATGAACAAGCACGACCGAATGGAAATCCTCATCGAGGGACACACAGATCCTGCGGCAATCGAGACCGTCGTCAATCGTGGCGGCTACTTTGCCGACAACATCCAACTTTCTACACTTCGCGCGGCAAACGTCCGGCGCGAGATGATCGCCTCGATGGGCAATGACGGAGCCGATCGCATCGGCGTCGCCGGCTACGGCGCAACGCGATTGAAGAATACAAAAGATCCCCTTTCTGCCGAAAACCGGCGAATTGAGATCCGCATCCTATGGAATGGCCAGGAATCACACGAAGGAGGAAACTGAGATGACAATGCAAGAGCTGACCTATCCCAACCCGTGCAAGGAGGAGACCTCCCTGCCCATCATCAAGGATAAGATCCTGTGGCAGACCGCCGCGAAAGCGAGCGCGGCGCGCCGTACCGAAATCCATCTGCACCCGGAAAGCGGTGAAGAACTTGGCGGTTGAAGAAGTTGAGGTGATCGACCACGACGATGTCGATCTGCTGCTTTACCCCGCCTTGCGCGAAGACGAGGAAAAGCGCAAGCTCATCAAATCCGACATCATCCCTCTGGGAAAAAGGGACATGCTGTATTTCCCGCTGAACTTCCGCATGGGCGCTCTCGTGATCGAATCCATCGCCGAGAAATACAATCGCCGCTACGACTATCCCGAAGCGGACAGCGACGATGAGCGCTATCTAATCGGCCCTGAGTCCTGCAGCAAAGGCAGGGACATGGACTGCCCCTATCTGAAAAAGGCCTTCGCCGTCCTGCAGGATGAGAAGGATGCGAAAGACCTCGTCGCCCTGTACCTGCTCGATGCAGACCAAGGGGAGATGAACGATCAGTATTTCCTCGCCCTGACGCGCACAGGCATCCTCTTTCGCAGCGGCAGCAGCACGCTGCAGCGCGCCCCCTACGAGGATCTGCGTTTTGCGGAAGACGGCATCGAATCGAGGCGGCGCGTCAAGGAGCTCAAAGGCAATTTGCTCGACTATAGCTTCGACGATGGCTTCCTTGCCTTTGTCCGTGAGTTCCTGCAGTTGCGGCACACGAAGCTCCTTCCCGTGCGGGAGATGCATCCCTTCTCCCACCATGCGCCCGAGCTCAAGCAAGCGTATCTGGGCTTCCTGGTCGATGCGGCAGCCGCCGAGGGCGGCCTCACGGCGCAAAAGCTCATCTGGCTCGAACAGCTTGCAAGGGAATTCTGCATACCCGCCAAGATGGTCGAGCTTTTCCTGAAAAAGGCGCGCGAAGGCGGCGTCAAGGGCAGCAAACTGCAGAACGCGCTGCGAAACGCCTTAGCAAAGATGGATGTGGAATACCACTACGCATTCGTCGAGGACGCGATCACAGCGATGATCGATGAGCGCGGGGAATGCAGCCGCGAGCTGCTGCTGAAAATCCTCAAAAAGGACGACTTCTTCCGCTATGGCTATGTCGAGAGCTACAAGCACTATGTCTGCCTGCAGAAGCAAGCGGACGAGGCCTTCCAAGCCGCGCTTGAGCAAGTGGAATTTTCACGCGTGCAATTCAAAAACATCTACCGTCGAAGGATATACCACGATGCCCTGCGCCTGCAGATCATCGACATGATGGCGCACCCATGAAGAAGATTCCCTGCTGAAAAAACGGCAAAAAGCAAAACCTACACTGAATGGAGAGATGAACATGGCAGAAACGTACGTCCGCAAACTTCAGAAATTTTTCATGCAGTACAGAGAAAAATCGGGAGAGATCAAGCAATACCAAGAAGAGAACCTTGGCGCGGGAAGCGACGGCCTCGATCGCGTCGAGCTGCCCTTCAACCTCAACAAATTCCAACCCGATGAAATCACCATGCGCTTCTATCACGACGACGCGCACATGCATGAAGAGAAAGATTTTGAATTCATCAAGTACCTGCTGCTAGAAGATACGGGCGAGGCGGAAACGAACAAAGAGTTCGAGCGCAGAAAGAACAGCAATGTCTTCCTCAAGAATCTTCCCGCTGGCTATTTTTCCTTTGCTGCAGAAGATGCGAAATTCCCCTCCATGAGCTACGGCGACATCACGGAGAAGCAGATGTTCGGCTATCCCGCCATTTCCGCCAGCGACCTGTACTCGGAGGAAAAAGGCGTCTGGGGCATGAGCGGCTTCCGCGTCTTCGAGCTGTGCCTCGATGAGAACTTTTCCACGGAAAATCATACCGACCGCAAGCAGTACGTCAGCCTCTATTGGTATCAAATCGACAGCACGGACATCGCGCCCATCTTCGAGGAAGAAATCCGTTTCGACAAGAAGCGGAATTGCTACATCGCTTACATCAACACGAACCAACTGCAGAAAGCTATCGAGGAGTACGGCATCGAATCGGCGCATCCGTTCTTCGAAGGGCGCTTCGAGATTCATGACCTCTACCGCGACTGCGGCAGGGTTCACACCTTCCCCCTGCGTATATGCGTCCACGACACGCGTGTCATCGAGGGAAGCTGCCGCGACAAGCAACTCATCGGCAGCGGACTCGTATCCATCGACTTCGGCACATCCTCGACCTGCGCGGCGATCAAGGGCGAACTCAAGCCCCAGCTCTTCACGCTTTCGGGCGGCGGCAAGCGCAACGTACGCGAGGGAGACAACCCCTACGAGAATCCGACCAATCTGATGATCTATCGTTGGGACGAACTCTATCGTCAGTGGCAGGCGAAGAATCCCAATCCGCCGTTCGTTATGACAAAACTGCAGGAGACCGTGGACGAGACTGATGTTGACTACGACTCCGGCTATACGGTCGAAGACGTCTTCGCCGATGTCGATGCCCCGGACGGCAAGCGCAAGATGGGTGCCATTCTGACGCAGCTCAAAATGCTGCCCTACCAGATTGCACACCACAAAGAGATCAAGCTGCTGCCCTATTGGGACAATCAGCGAGGCCCCATCACGATGGTCGACGACCTGCAGGACTACGGTGACAAGAAGTTCAACCCCATCGCCTTTTATGGCTATCTCTTGAGCCGCGCCATCAACAACCCCGCCAATGGAAAGCTCTACACGCGCTACCAGATCACCTATCCCGTGAAGTTCGACAAAGAACTGCGCGAGAAGATCCGCGCTGCACTCGAATACGGTATTCGCCGCGCCCTGCCGCGCTATATAGAAAAGGGAAAAAACCGGCGTGGCAAGGACATCGTGACGGTCACGATGGATTACTCCGAGCCGATCGCCTGCATCGGCGCCATCGTGGGACAGCAGCTAAAGATCAGCGAGGACGACGGACGCGCGAAGGTCTTCGCCATATACGATCTCGGCGGCGGTACAATGGACTTCTCCTTCGGCCTGTTCCGCAACACGCGCGACGAAGATGACGAGGACAGCGAGAACACGATCGAGATCCTTGGCGTGGGCGGAGACGACAAGGTCGGCGGAGAAAAGCTGATCCACAAGCTCGCCTACAAGATCTATCGTGATAATCGCGACCTCATGGAAGAACACCGCATCAAATTCGTCCTTCCCGAAAACACGATCAAGCCCGAAGGCTTCGATGGTCTTCTCGGAAACGACGAGATTGCAGAAGCGAATCTGAACATCATGAAGGAAAATCTTGCACGCAAGCTCTTCAAGTCCGCCGATCCTGTGGACAACAACCTGACGGCAATCTTCCCCGAGGCGTCTACCGAAATAGTTCCGGATACAAGCCACTACAAGCTGACACTGCGCGACGAGGACGGAGAGGATGCCGATCTGGAACTCGAAATCACTCAGGTCGACGATACGCTAGAAGAAGACATCCAAAAGACCATTGCTGCCTTCCAAGACGAGATGGAAAAATGCTTCAGCGCCAACCGCGAAGCTCTGCAGAAGGCGGGAGCAAAGGCGGACAAGCGCGACCTGACCATCTTCCTCAGCGGCAACGCCTCCAAGCAGCGCTTCGTCGAACCGCTGCTGCAGGAGGCCTTCCCCGGCTATACAATAGTCCGCATCGGCGAAGGAATGAACAAGAACGGACAGAGCGCCGAGTACAACGTAAACGAGAAAACGGCCGTCGCCTTCGGTCAGCTGCGTCTCGGCGAATATTGTGTGGACACGTCCGCCATCACCCAGTCGGACGACATCCCTCCCTTCGCCTACAACGTCGGCTATCTCGACAGCGGCTCGAACAAGTTCATCACGGTGTTGGAGAAGAACGACGTCGAGCACCGCTGGCATCGGGCAAACCGTCTCGACAGCGCTACTCTGCAGGCACACCTCTACTTCACATCGAGCGCCGTCGGCGAGGACGCCGCCGAGCAGGACATCCTCCAATCGCTGACGCCCTGCCTCGAAGATTTCGTCGCGGACAAGAAGAAAAAGACCTTGTACCTCCGCGTATACGAGGAAGACAAGGTCGAATTCCGCCTCGGCAGCCGCAGCGAAGCGCCTTCAGATGACGAAACGCCTGACCCCGATATGACAATCTCCTTGGACGGCAGCGGGAGGGTTGGCCGATGAAAGAGGACCAATTCGAGAATCTCGTACAATGTATAAAAGATAACCTTGCAGAGTCCCGCAAGGAGCTACTGGAAAAAATCCGGTATTACGGCGACAAAGGCCCCAATATGCCATGCTGCGACGAGTACGAGCCGAGCAAAAATGCCGTATTCATCGCTTGGATTCAGGAACAGTGGAAGAACTGCTTCGCAAGGCTGGACGAAGTGAAGGGCTTCGTCCGCCCGCCGCAGGATGCTCACCTTGCAGAAGATGCTTTCGCGCGAATCAGACAGATGCTTGAACAAGAGCAGAAAAATGCTCTTGGCGAACTCCTACTCCAGTTCACTGCCCTCGCGAATAATTTAGAGACAATTTCTTCGCGACAGGAAACGCAGTCTTCCCTGTACGAGCACAAACTCAGCGATATGGAGAGGAATCTTGCCGAAGAAATCCAAGCCTTCCGGCAAGAAGTCAACGCCCGGAAGGCAGAAGCAGACACGGCACTAAACGTGGAAGTCAATCGTCTGCAGGGCAGCGTCAGATCTCTGAACGAAGCGCTTAATGCAGAAAAAAAAGCTCACGACGCTACGAAAAATGCACGCCTGGCTCTTGATCAGACGGTGAAAGAGCGGGAACAGGCTCTGAAGGAACAGAAAGAACTGCTTCAAACGAAGGAAACCTTGTTGCAAAAAGAAGCAGCAGAGCGACAACAGACAGAGCAAAAGCTGTCCGCTCAAACGCTGGCAAACGAACGTCTTGCCGAAATGAATCGTTTGCTGATTTCCGAAAAGCAAAGTCTGGAACAGACGCGCAGCGACCTCTCCGCCCAAATCTCCCAAATGAAAGATATGCACACCAAAGAACAGGCGGCTCTGCAGTCTCAGATGGAAGAAGCCGTCCGTGACGCAAAGCAGGAGACCGATGTCGCGCGCCGCCATGCAGATGAATTGACGGCAGAGATGCAAAGTCTTAAGAAAGAGCTGCATGAATCTCAGGCGCATACCGCCTCCATCCTGCGTCCCTATGACATCTATCGCCCTGTTCTCGACGCTTTGCAGAAATGCGGTACCTTCCTCCCCATCTGCGAGAAGTACGGTCTCGGCAAAGGAAACGAAACGGCTCTCTTCACCTTGGTGCAGCAGATCGGCGCGAGCATCGAATTTGCCAAGGAGCTGTACGACTGCGCCGTGCAGAAAAAGCAGCAGACGAAAGAGTCGATGCGAGAAGCGGAGCGGCAGGTCTATGCGGCATTGAACCTCTGCTATCGCTCCATCTGGAACGTCGATTTCGACCTCTATCGCCAACCCGGCGGACAGAGCATCACGGAACCCTTCCAAAAGGTCAAGTTCGACTTCGCCGAGTCGCGCAACCTTGTCGACAGCCGCGATCGCACGAGTAAGTTTGCCCAAGAGCTCTATGTCCCCTCCCTTTCCGCGCGAACGGGCAATCTCTATTCCCAAGCGCAGGTCAAGGCTGGGAATCTCTGATGCTCTATATCACGCACAGGGAGAAAAAGACGCGAGTCCTAGGCCCTGGCCTTCGCTACGCGCTCTGGCTGCAAGGCTGCAAGAAGCGCTGCGCGGGCTGCATCAATCCCGCCGGACAGCGCATCGGCGAAGGCGGCTATTGGATGACGGAAGAAGCGCTCATCGACGAGCTTGTCGCGGCTGAATCTCTGACCGGCATCACGATCAGCGGAGGCGAGCCTTTCCTGCAAGCGGAAGGACTCGCCGCCCTAGTGCAGCTCGTGCGCGAACGGACGCGTCTCGACATCATGATCTATACGGGCTACACGCTCGCCGAGCTCAATGCCATGGAGAGCCTAGAGATTCACTTCATCCTCGCACACATCGACCTCCTCATCGACGGCGAATACCGCGAGGAAGAAAACCACAACACCATCTATCGCGGCTCGGACAATCAAATCATCCACTATCTCTCACCTAAGTATGAGGCGTATAAGGAACGTATTGAGAAAACGAAAAACCGCAGCATCGAGTTCGTGTATCGCGGCGGGCAGGATCTGTTCCTCGTCGGCATTCCTGCCAAGAATACGCTGGAAGACCTATGGAAGCGCATTAAGAAAATCGAACAAAGGAAAGGAGACGAACACCCATGAGCGGAAAGAAGAGCTGCGAAGTGGCAGCTGTATTGTCCCGAGGAGAAGAAATCCGCCAAGAAGCGGACGGCGTCTATCTCGGGCGCATCGAAAAGCACGCTCGTTCCATGGAAGACGACCTCAAAATACTGCAAGACCTCCAGAAAGGCATGAAGGCGTTATCCGTCAAGGCCAGCACTGAAGCCGCCTCCATGTTCGGCACGGAAGCGAAACGATTGGAGAAAAACTTCTTGGCCTGCAAAAAGGCAGTCGAAGACACACGCCTGGCGACAGACACGCCGAAAGACTGCCGCCAGGAAGCCGCTTCCATACAGCAGGAAGCGCGTCAAGCGGATCAGGAAGCAGCGAGGATTCGTCAGAAGATTCAAGGTCACCCCCATTACTGCGATGCGGAATACCGTGAGGCACAAGACGTGCTGGCACAGTACCAAGCGCTGCGAGAGCGTCTGCAAAACTTGCAAGCGCGCGCAGCAGAAGCGGACACGCAGCAAAAGAAGCAGATTAATCAGCTGAATGCCAAGACAGAGCAGGCGAAGAACGCCTGCCGCCAGATTGAGGAGATGAACAAGACCGCCAAGAACCGCATGGAAAGCGACGCCATGCGGCAAAATCTCAAGGAAGCGCTGCAGGGCATCGATGCCGCACAGGCGAGGAAATTTCTGGAAGTCGACTATGAAACGCTGCTCAAGGAAGCCGATGCGCTCTGCGCCAAGGCCGACGAGACCGTCCTGCAGGAGTTTTCTCCGCTCTACGCGAAGATTGCCGACTTCCAATCGCAGCTGACGGAGAAGGTCGCCATTTGGCAGCAGCAGAAAAAGGACGCCGAGGACGCCCTGCAGCGCGTAAAGGGACTTGTCAACATCTCCTACGCCGAGCCAATCGACTACATCAATAAGGGGGCGGATGGTGCCCGTACGCCGCTCTTCGCCTACCTGAAGCAATACGGCCGCCAAGACAGGCAAAGCGACTACGAGAGCGCGATGAAAACTGCCGAGAAGCAGATTGCCGCCGAGGACTTTCTCGCCGCTGTCGATACGCTCCAGGGAGCAGAAAAACTCCTTGAAGAACTGCGAAGCACGGCGCTCGACCTGCAGGAGGGCATGCTCCAAAAGGCGGAGCTTGCAGCAGCTATGCAAACGGTCATGGCAGATCTTCGCTACGATGTCACGATGGAAATCATCGACGACAATCCGAATGATGGCTTCCGCATGGTCTGCTCCATAGGCGATGAGATCATCGACTTTGAAAAGATCGACATCGACAGCGACGGCAAAATCATCGTCGATGTCGACCATCAGGAGGCCCGAGGCGGCACCTGTGGCGTTTCCATGCGCGAGATCGTCAGCAAGATGCGTCATGCGGGCATACCGATGACGAACGTGCTGAAAGACGGCAGAAGCATACTGGAACCGCCGAAGCAACGGATGAGCCAACACGCACCGGAGCCCAGAATGCGCAGTCACAGTTGACAAGGAGGAAAAACCATGGCATTTGAACCTCGATTGGACTATTTTTTGAAAGAGCTTTCCACCGAAGGCCGCAATCCCCTAGGGGAAGAAAACGACTTGGAAGAACGTGCGGAAGCTCTGTGGTATCTCGACCAGAGCCGTGCTTCCATGGTGCATGAAGAATTGAAGAAGCTGTCCGAAGAGAAGCAGCAGATCGCCGTGAAGAATCTGGCAAGCGCCTATCCCCTGTCCAAGCATCTGCTGCAAAAACTCCTTGCCGATCTCCAAGAAAGCGACCACGACTTCATCCTTGGATTCACGCAGTCGGGCGACATCCTACAGGCAATCCGTCAGGTTCTTCAATGGGTCAAAGAGCAGACGGGAAGCACGACGCACAAATTCGGCAATTATCAAAAGGAATTGGAGCAGCTGGAAGGAACGAAGGCCGATCTCGAACGCCAATCGGAAGAGTATCGCGACTACCGCACGCAGAAAGAAGCTTTAGAGAAGGAAATCGAGCAGCTGAAGCGCGACAATGACGAAGAGCAGCAAAAAAGAGCGCTCGAAGACCTGCACCAAGAGAAAAACAATCTAGAGCGCCTGATCCGTGAGAAGAAAGCCGAGCATAGCAAGGCGCAGACTGCCGTGCTGCAGATGAAGAAGGAGCTTGACGCCCTCGAAAAGGAAGGGACTTTTCCCGACACAGCTCTGCTGCATAATCTCCTCGCAAAATTCCCCGAAGACGCGGAGGACGGAAAATGATTCATGCACACAAACACCGTGTCATCGACGAGATCGACAAGCAGACGGCAAAGGGACAGAACATCCACTTCTTGACGGGAGACGGCTTCAACGACTCCTTCTTCTACGACATATACCACGGGAATCAGAGCCTCAGCGCCGCTTTGAGCCATCACTACTTGGAGCGCATGGAGCAATATGACTATTTCATCCATGTGGAAAACAGCAAGGCGAACATCCATTGTCTGACCCTGCGCGCAGAAGATCACTCCCTGCAAGAGATTCCTTTCGAGGATATGTTCCCAAAACCGAATGTGAAAAGTCCATTCCAACAGAAGAGCGCCCCCTCCCTCGCCGCCCGGAACGAACAGATCGCAAATGCAGCGGAAGATGCGCGCGAGAACGCCGACACCGCCGTCACGAAGATCCTGCGTCTTAACGAACTATTGAAAAAGGGCAAAAAAAGGGTGTTCATCCTCTTGGAAAACCTCGATTGGATTGCCGACCTGTTCGGAACTTCCATCGACAACACCTGGCTTGGGGAATTCCGCGGCTGGGAGAAACTGCGCAATTTGCGCGTGGTCGCCACCATAAAGGACATGGAGCTTTTGTCGCGCTACAGCTTCGACCAGAAGGAGATCTTTGTCGCCAATCCCACAGCCGAGGAGATCCGCATCGCCTACCTGCGCTACCTTCTGAAAAATATGGACAGCAGCTACCAGCTTGATTGGATGGCTCTTAACGAAACAGCACAAAGCATGTCCGTGGGAAAGCGCTCACTGCGCGCCTGCATGAACGTCCTGCGCGGCATCGTGGAGAAGAACCGAACGCGTCTTTCCTTCGATGACTTCCGCGATGGCATAGAGGAATCGATCGAAGAAAAAGTGAGCTGGCAGCAGGTGCGTCTCACGGAAACGAAGAAGAGAGACATCGAAGGCGCTGTCGATGAATTCCTCGCCGAGGGCGACCATAGACACGCGCGCAAAGGCATCCTGCTCACAGGGCCTCCGGGCACAGGCAAGACCATGATTGCCAAGGCTCTGGCGAACGAGAAAAAATGCTACTTCATGGCGCCGACACTGGCCGATCTCAAGGGCGAATACGTCGGGCAGTCGAGCGCCAAGGTCAAGCGCATCTTTGCCGAAGCGCGCGGCAACGCCCCGACAATCCTCTTCATCGACGAGGCCGACACCGTCTTTCCCAGTCGTGATATGGGGCGAATGGGCGACAGTTTCGGTACAGATATGGTCAACCAGTTCCTGCAGGAGCTGGACGGTGCGACGACAGGCACACAAAAGATCTTCACCATCGCCGCAACGAATCGCCCGGCAGCCATCGATCCCGCCATTCGCAGCCGCCTGTCAAATCAGCCGATCCTCGTTCCCCTGCCCGACACGGAGATGCGCAAACTCATCTTCAATGATCTTCTCTTGGACAGTGCGCATCCATTCTCTCTTTCGGGCGCTTTGGAAGATTTCGTCCTATCGCGCTCCGAGGGCATGTCGGGCAGAGACATATCGAACTTCGTCAAAAAGATCAAGGAGCGCGCCAAGCAGCAGGGAGTCACCCTGCGCGAAGATGCCGCGACACGCGAACTTTTTGATTCCGTATTCAAGGATGCGGAAAGCGGCTTCATTAGGAACGATCTGCTTGGCAAAGGCATTTTCTCGGGCGGCAGCATCATCACCCCCAGCCAAAACAATATCTGCTTCGACAACATCATCGGTTACGACGATTTAAAAGAGTCCATTGGCCTGCAGGCGGAATACATCATGGCGGACGAGCAGGAAAAGCGAGTCTACCGCAAATACGGCGTCACACCGCAGAAAGGCGTACTGCTCTACGGGCCGCCGGGCAACGCCAAAAGCATGTTGGCACAGGCCGTCGCAGGTGAATACGGCTTCTACTTCTTCAAGGTCTTGAGCCGCGACTTCGCCGACGCCCTGCCCGACGTGCAGATCAAGAACTTGGAGCGAATTTTCAGCGAGACGATCCGCTTCTCCAAGATGATGACGGACAGCAAGGGCGTCGTTCTCTTCTTCGACGAAATCGACGCCCTCGCGGGGACGACAATACTATCCCCCGTCGTGCGCGGCTCTCTTCTGAACTATATCGCAAATGAAAACGACGACGGCATCCGCCACAAGAACTCCAAGATTCTCTTCATCGCGGCAACCAATTACGAGTCAAATCTCGACGAGGCGATCAAACGCAAGGGACGTATCGACATCCATCTCTGCATGGACAATCCGACCAAAGAACAAGGCCGGGACATGCTGCGCTACTGGAGTCAGGAAAATGAGCGCGTATGCCCGTTGAGCGAGGAAGAAATCGATCGAACATACGAAGAACTGCTCAGAAGGACGAGAGAGAAATACAAGCTCAGCCACTATGGCACGCTTAACCTGGAAGAACTGACCGACAACAGGAATCAGCTGCAAATGCTCGAACGACTGGTAGATCAGCAGCGCCCGTCCGGCGCGGACATTCGGACATGGTACCTCGCCCTGAAGGCGCACGCCCTGCACCAGAAAAGCTTCGAAGACGGAAAACTGCGCATCCGGAATATCACTGCGGGGTAAAAAGCATGCAGCATAACTAAGCGTAGTTGCAAGAAAAAAGCCGAGCCAAGCGGAAATCTCCGTTTGACTCGGCTTTTGCATCGCATATATTCCCCGTCGCCCTCTCTGCAATGCTTTTCCGCAGCTGCATCACATTATTCGAACTTGATTTCTTCATTAACTTTTTTATGAATATCGATTCTGCTCTGAACATCAACAACCTTTACCAGCCAGCCATTCAATGTACAATCTCTAATAAAATCGTCAATTCGATTTACTCCATTTATTTCTTTAAGCGTCACTACGACTCCAAATCTAACACCCACACCATCTTCAGGATTCAATCTATTGTTAGTTTTTATTTCCATTCCCCAGTTTTTGTTCTTGTAAGATTTTTTAGGACTTCTTTTTTTTGTTATGCACTCGGCAATATATTTTACATTATCCCATTTTCTAAACTGTTTCCTTGCTTCACCTTCCAAAAGATAGTTTTTTTCATCACCTAATCCTTCATCCTGATTCTGCGTATCTCCCTTAATATCAACGACCTTGTTATTTTCTCCTATTCTGCCAAAGTGAAGGTTCAACTCTGTATTCGTGTAATCCACCCCCTGTGATCTGTCGCAAAGTGGGAAGTAGCACATCGTCGCTTTAGCTATATATGGATACTTATCATTCTTCAGAGGAACTGGAAAATGATAGTTATATGTATTCCATTTTTCGCTAATATCTGAGACCACGAATTTTATTTCATCTTCTTTCGTTCTGACAATGTCGTCAATATGAATCGGAACGATTCCATGTCCATATAATGCAACCTCTTCAGGACTTGGTTTTTCATCCCATCCTCTGGCAGCATCAATAATCAAAGCTTTAGCAACTTCCCTATTCAAACCCAACACATCTATCAAATAGGATAACTTACGAGCAATCCAAGGAGCAGCATACGATGTTCCTGCAACATACGCTTCTCCTAATGGTTCACAAACCCTGATGTACTCTTCTCCGCTGCCTCCATAATAACTCACATCAGGCTTTGCAAAAAATGATAGTACAAGTCCTTTACGAGCATACCTAGTAGACAGACCATTTCGAGTCACTGCATTTACAACCATACTATTGACAGAATCCGCAGGAGAGCCAATCTTGACGATATCTTCACTTGGCTTATTCGTTCCTGCGATAACAAAGATTATATTATTTTCAAACTGTATCCGATCTAATGCCGATGCTTCCGCAGAAATAAAGTTATCATTTATTTCCTGATTGCTGCCAAGAGAGATATTCCAAACTCTTATGTCTGCATTATTTAAAACGATACTCTTAATTTGTTTAATTATGGAAAATGATGAAAACTCTCTTCCTAATGCCACGCCAAAATGCCTAACTTTGAATCTGCCACACCCATCGTCTAACCACGGATTCAATCTTGTTCCATCCACAATAATAGAAGACACTGCTGTCCCATGACGATAGTCATCCGAATTTCTAGGTATATCTTTCGCTACCATGTCATGATATTCAACCCATTCGTGAAAATATACATTTTCATCAAACAACGTATCTATGACCCCTATCGTAGGCTCTATCGACGGAGACGGTATAGTCACCATTTCTTTTTGATACTTATCCATAAAATCATCCGGGGATAGCTGACTCAAGTCTGCAGTTGCCATAGAAACAAGATACGGCGCTTTTTCAAAAAGTGCAGATACCTGATTTTCGTCCAAATAAATGGTCTGATTATCCAGGATTCTGGTATTTAAAATTTCTATACCCAAGTCTTCAAATAACATCTTCACATTTTTCCTAACATCATAAAGAGTTACGATACTTCTCTTGACTTCCATTGTCGGCATCTCAATCTCAAATGACTCAATATAAGAAGCATCTGCAATTACTTGTTTGAACACAGACATGCTGAGTGGAAGATTCCTAAACATCGACTTAGTGAAATTATTCTTGTTTTCCATGATATTTTTATCAATATTTCCAAAAAATTTTTGAGATAAAATTTCCGCTGTCTGGGAAAGCAATTTTATACTTGCACTTAAATCTTTTGAATCAAGAAAGTATGTTATGATGTGTTTACTCTTATCTTTATTAAATTTCGCTCCAACAATAGCTTTATTAGACTCTCTTCCTTTGAAAATCCCTCCTATACGATTGCTTTTTGCAACAATTTTATTATAGTGCACACTGACTAAGATTCCATCAAACGGTTTTGACTCCTTATCCCAAAATGCTTTGACTTGTTCAAGCTTTGATCTGAGCCTTAACAAGTGTTCACTCGACACATCCATCTTGCTGTTCATAGAAATGCCTCCTCTAATTCCATCCTTAGAGGCCTGAACAAAGCGTTTCCCCTTTAATTCCAATATATTATTCATTTGTTTATCTCCTCTCTGCCCAGTTTTCTCGCTACAACACTCTTAGATGCCCCTTTAAGTTTTTCAATTTCTCTTACCGTAAACCCCTCTTCATGAAGCTGATTCAAATCCTTTTGATCTAAATTGCCGATTAGACTGTTATATAAACGTTTCAAATAATCATATTCAGACCCCGCATCGCTAAAGGCAAGAGATGTCTTTATTATATTTTTCAATTCTCCCGGATAAGGTAGCTCAGATGCGATCTTTAATATTTTTCTAAATAACCTTGTATCCTTTGAAGGACCTTTAAAGTTCTTGATGAACGACGCGAAATAATGTTCAGCCACCTCTACTAAATCTTCTTGACTATATCTATTAAAATTAATAACCGCATCAAATCGTCTGACCAGCGCTTTATCAAAACTTGCATATAGATTTGTAGTTGCAATAATCACTATTTCTTTATTAAGATCAGTCAATCTATCCAACTCCTTCAAAATAGTGGATGTAACCCGCCCCATCTCTCTGACATCATTTGAGTTGATTCTATCCAAAGCGATTACATCAATTTCATCAAACAAAACGATAATCTTATTTGCATTCGGCATCCTATTGATTTCTTGAAAAATATTCGTAATATTTTTATTGGTTTGTCCAAGTCTGCTGTCTATTAAATTTTCAAAGTCCACGATAAAAAGAGCTCTCTCCAATAATCTCGCAACATTTTTCGCAGCCTCTGTTTTCCCGCTTCCTGGCAAGCCTTCGAATAAAAATTTGTTGATTCCTACATTATGATTTACAGCATTAATCAACCCTTTGATATCTTCTGATATCTCTAACGGAAGATTGAGGGCTTCCAAGTTTCTCGTTTCTACTTGCTTTAAAAACTCACTTTCAAAATCACTGCTCTGCGGAACATATAAATTCGATTCTGAGATTAAAGCCATGATATATTCAGCCAATTGACAATCATTAATGCTATCGAAGTATCTCGCTATCGCTATCGCTTCATTTCTGAAAGCATTTTCATTTCGTTCAACATGATACTTTATCAAATTCAAAACACTTTGTTTTTTCATCTCATCATACCTCCTATCATAAATCATTATACTATAAATTGGGACAAGAATCCATATTTAGGGACACAAATGAGAGAAATATGTCTGAATGCCTATGAAGCAGTTATTTTCTTCATCTCTACAAGATAAAGAGGGCTTGAATGTCCATGATTGACATTCAAGCCGTCTTCTATAGTACTATATTTTTCATTTTATTCCATTTGCATATCAATCGAACCGAATCTCTTTCTTCTTCAACACTTCCTGCTTCCTGCCTTCCTCCGCAAGCAGCGCTCTCGCCTTTTCAAGCTGCCATGCAACCTGGCTGTACGATGTGCCGCCCAAAGAATTGCGGTTTTTCACGCAGGTTTCGGGACGAATGGCGTCTTTTATGTCCGCTTCAAAGAGGTCGGACAGGGCGCGGAATTCATCCATGGTCATGTCTTCGAGCCACTTGCCCTGCTCAATGCAAAGATGCACGGCGCGTCCTGCGACGGCGTGCGCTTTTCTGAACGGCATGCCTTTCTTCACGAGGTAGT
>ERZ773099.1400-NODE-1400-length-17863-cov-16.829739_pt1 | contig 17863 bp, 16 predicted proteins | sample MGYA00511120_ERZ773099 | MGnify/ENA primary metagenome ERZ773099 (study PRJEB29015, sample SAMEA2738012) | human oral metagenome | biome: human oral; feature: human-associated habitat; material: dental | place: China | collected 2104 ...
TGCCGGCGCTCGCCGGCCTGTCCGCCCTCCACGGGCTCGTGCCCCCGCACCCCGGCCCGCTCATCGCCATCGACGCCGTCGGCGCGAACCTCGGGCTGACGCTCGGCCTGGGGCTGCTGGTGGCCGTGCCCACCGTCATCATCTCCGGCCCCCTCGCCGCGCGCGTCATGGCCCGGTGGGTGCCCATCGAGGCGCCCGCGCCCCTCGGCGGCTCCGATGAGGCCCACGAGGGCCCGCGCCCCTCCTTCGCCACCTCGATCGCCGTCGTCCTGCTGCCTGTGGTGCTCATGCTCCTGCGCACCGTCGTGGAGACCGTCGCGCCCGAGGGAACGGCCAACCCCGCCATGCAGGCCTTCCTGTTCGTCGGCCAGCCGGTTGTCGCGCTGCTGGTCACGGTGCTGGTGGCGATGTACGTCTTCGGCACCCGCCTGGGCCTGCGCGCCGACGAGGTGGCCGGCCGGGTGAGCGCCTCCCTCGGGCCGATCGCCGGGATCCTGCTCATTGTGGGCGCCGGCGGCGGCTTCAAGCAGACCCTCGTCGACTCCGGCGTCGCCGACGTTATCGCGACCTGGATCCAGCAGGCGGCGGTTCCGGCGCTCCTGGCCGGCTGGCTCGTCGCCGTCGCGGTGCGCCTGGCCACGGGCTCGGCGACCGTCGCCACCATCACCGCGGCGGGGATCATGGCGCGGCTGGCGGCGGACATGCCCCCGGCCGAGATCGCCCTCCTCGTGCTGGCGATCGGGGCGGGCTCGGTGTTCCTCTCCCACGTCAACGACGCCGGCTTCTGGCTGGTCAAGGAGTACTTCGGGATGACGGTGGGGCAGACCTTCAAGACCTGGTCGCTCATGGAGACGATCCTGTCGGTGGTCGCCATGGTGGTCATCGGCGCCATCGCCCTCGTCCTCCGGGTCGTTTAGGCCCCTCGTCGAGATAGACATTTTCGGATGAGGTAGACGGTGACACCGTCTACCTCATCCGAAAATGTCTATCTCGACGGGACGCGGAGGGACCGCGACCAGTTCGTGATAAATAGGGCCTGTCGCGGCCCTGTTTTGCGACAAATAGGACTTGCATTGGAGCGGGGGGGGGGGTAATCTTCGAGGCACCCCTCCCTTTTTGTGTCGCAAAGGAGTCTGCTGTGTCTCAGCCTGCGCAACCCTACGGGGGTCAGCAGCCACAAGTAGTTTATGTTCCGGCTCCTCAACCGAAGAAGCCCCTATGGAAAAGGTGGTGGTTCATCACCCTCGCGGTTTTTCTGGCTATTGGCGTCATCGGCTCGATATCGGGCGGAGGCAACAAGGGGACCACCGCCAGGACCTCCACGGCGCCCAGCGGCGACGGGGGAGCGGCCGCCCAGGGGAGCCAGGCTCCCGCGGGCCAGGCGGCTCCCGCGGCCGACTCCGGCGACTCGGGCGACCCCTCGTCGACCACCACCTACAACGGCATTCAGGACGGAGACGTGGCGGTCAACGCCGGTGAGTCCATCACCGCCAAGGGGGTCACCATCACCTCCACCCCGCTGGTGGCGGGAGATGCGACGATCAAGCCGACGGCCTGCACCAGCGTCACTATGCAGAACTCCTCTGGAAAAGAGGTCGACTTCAACACCTTCGAGTTCAAGCTCCTGGCGCCTTCCGGCACCATTACCGATGCCACTATCTTTGGCAGCGACAATCTCCTGTCGTCGGGCAAGCTTATTGACGGCGGCAGCACGAGCGGAGACGTCTGCTTCGAGGCCGATGTGGCCGCCGGCGGGCAGTTCGTCGTCATCTACGAGCCGCTGAGCTTCTTCTCCAACCACCGCGAGGCGTGGGTCAACAACCTCTGACTCGCCACTCGGACGGGGCCGGGGCGCACAGGCGCGGCTCGGCGACGCCCAGCCGCGGACCTGAGAGCCGGTCAAGAGGGTGTTGCACATTCGAGCACGACTCGCACCGGACGAAACCGCGGAATCATGCGGAATCGCTGCGCTGACGGCCGCGGACGAGACGCTCCCATGTGCGCAGACTCCCCTCTGCGCACATGGGAGCACGTCAGCGAATCTGGCCGTACGTCGAGAACTGGCGGAATCCCGGCGAAAAGCGGCGTCAGCTTCGCCAAGGGCCCGCTCTCCCATGTGCAGCTCCGGCCGGCTCGGCGCTCGTGGGCCCGGCGGAGCCGGCCTCCGAGGGTGCGGAGGTCGTGCGGTCGGCCGTCGGGCGCTGCCGGCGCCGCGTGTGAGGCTCGTATCATGGCGCAGACCGGCGGCGTGTGGAAGAGTGTGCCACCGGCCCGGCGTCCCGCCGCGGCCCGGCTGGTGCCCCGGCTCCGGCGCGCGTCCGAGGACGACCCCGCGCCGTCGAGCCCCGAACGCCGGCACCTCAACGCACCGACGCGCACGCCCCGGCCGCCCCGCGTCCGACGTGCGCCCGGTCCCGAACGACAGGACTTCCGTGCCCACCACGCGCACTTCTTCCCGCTCCGGTCGCCGCTCCAAGGCGGCCGCGCCCGCCACCAGGCCCGCCGCGCCCGCGACCTTCGCCTCGCTCGGCGTCGACGCCGACCTCGTGGCCGACCTGGACGCCCGCGGCTTCTCCGCCCCCTTCCCCATCCAGACCGCCACCCTGCCCGACACCCTCACCGGGCGCGACGTGCTCGGCCGCGGGCGCACCGGGTCCGGCAAGACCCTCGCCTTCGCCCTGCCGCTCGTCCAGCGCCTCGCCGAGGAGGACATGGCCCGCGCCGGCCACCCCATCGGCCTGGTCCTGGCCCCCACCCGCGAGCTCGCCCTCCAGATCGCCGAGGTCATCGAGCCCCTGGCCCGCGTCGTCGACATGGACGTGACCACCATCTTCGGCGGGGTCTCCGCCAAGCCCCAGGAGAAGGCCCTCAAGGCGGGGGTCGACGTCGTCGTCGCCTGCCCCGGCAGGCTCCTGGACCTCATGGGGCAAGGGCTCATCGAGCTCGACGAGGTCGAGATCACCGTCCTGGACGAGGCCGACCACATGGCCGACCTCGGCTTCCTGCCCAATGTCCGCCGCATCCTGCGCGCCACCCCGCAGCGCGGCCAGCGCATGCTGTTCTCCGCCACCCTGGACAACGGCGTGGACACACTGGTCAAGGAGTTCCTCCACAACCCGCTCCAGCACTCCGTGGACCCCTCGACCTCGCCGGTGGACGCCATGGCCCACCGCGTGTGGATGGTCGCGGACAAGACCGCCAAAGACGGCATCGTGCGGCGCCTGGCCTCCGGAGAGGGACAGCGCATCCTGTTCACCCGCACCAAGCACCTCGCCCGGCGCCTGGCCCGCAAGCTCGTCCAGGCCGGGATCCCCGCCGTCGAGCTCCAGGGCAACATGAGCCAGAACGCGCGCGAGCGCGCCATGCGGGCCTTCTCCACCGGGCAGGTCCACGTCATGGTCGCCACCGACATCGCCGCCCGGGGGATCGACGTCTCCGGTGTCGAGCTCGTCGTCCACGTCGACCCGCCCGCCGAGCACAAGGCCTACCTGCACCGCTCCGGGCGCACCGCCCGCGCCGGGGCCGCCGGGAGCGTCGTCACCCTCGTCCTGCCCGAGCAGAAGCATGATGTTCAGGTCCTGCTCAAGAAGGCGCGCATCCGCGCGGACATCGAGCGCATCCGGCCCGACGACGACGCCGTGGCCGCCCTCGTGGGGCGGGTCGCCGACGCCGTCGCGATCGAGGACATGCCCGAGGGCGTGGCCGTCAAGGGCGGCAGCCCCGGCGGGCGGGCCTCCACCGGGCGGCCGGGACACGGCCATGGCGAGGCGGGACGGGGTCGAGCCGGGCGCGCTGGCCGTAGCGGGGGCGGCGGACGCGGTCGCGGGGCCAAGAACAGCGGGCGGGCAGCCGGTCAGGGCGGCCAAAGCGGTCGAGGCGGCCGAGGAGGCCATGGCTCCCGGCGGGGCGGCGGCGCCTCGCGCTCAGGGCAATCCCGGCGAGGGCGCGCCTCCGGCGGGCAGGGCTGATTGAGCGAATTGATCGAGGACTCAACCTGCCTGTACCGGGGTCGACGTCGACAGCAGTGCGACTGACCTCGTTGATGCTGTCTCAACCTTCGATATCAATAGGAAATGCTGGGTGCCGCCGATGGCCTCCGCTGTGATCGCATTATTCATCTACTAAAGTGGAGCGAGACGAAGGTAGGGCTGATCGCGCCAAATGTCGGAATCGCGTCAACACCAAAATCTCCTCAGGAATAATATTGCATTATTTCGGGTGGTAGATACACTAGGCTGGTGAGAGCTCGGCCCCATTGGGTCTGGAAAGGTGGTTGGTCCATGTCTTGTTCACGTCGTTCTGCAATCGGAGCTACGGCTACTCTTATATTCACTGCTGCTCTCAGTCAGCAAATCGGAGTCGCGGCGGCGGAAGAACCCAGCTCGGAGGAGGCTGTGGTACCGGTGCGGTTCTTTCCAGGAAAAGGTGAGAAGGCTGGGCTGGTCATCTTCTTCGATGGTGATGGTCAAGCGTTGCATGACACCGATGGCGGTGATGGCGAGGGGGTCAGAGGGGGCCTCTCCGGGTCCGGAAGTGTGGCTGGGCCGTCAACGGCCTACGGGTACGACGTGATTTCTATCCGCGCTCCCGGCGAAGAGGGGTCGTGGAGGAATAGCGGTCAAGGGGGCGTTGATTACGTCAAGACCGTGGTCCACGACGTTGCTGCGGAGCATGGTTCGAATACAAAATGCCTGTGGTTCGCCGGATATGCGAGCGGCTCTGACTTCATTACGCAAACAGTCTTCCCTGCGTTCGCGGAAGATTTGGAAGGCGGTGGACTCATTGTTTTCGCCGGCGGCGACTCGCCCAGTGAGACTCTTGTGTTCTCTGAACGAATCAAGTCGTCTTTATCGCTGAACTGGATTACAGGACGATACAGCGCTGGTGGGGGCAGTGGAGACCTCGATCGTGCCAGAAGAGGTATAAAGTATTATAAGGAGGCGGGTTTTAAGAATGTCTGGAAAGAGATCTCTCATGACAACCACGTGTCCGTCATTAGGGTGTTTGGCCACTATGTGAATAGGAGGCTTCTGGCCTATGCGGGCAAACGGTAGGCGCGTGATACTGATGGCCTGAGTGTGCGGGAGCGGGGCGCCGGTGCTACGGTCGAACGGCTGACCGTGATCGGGAAGGTGGGTGGAGAGCGTGGCGGCACACCTTTCGCGGCGGGCCCTGGCCGGGGCGATGGCGGGTGTCATCCTGACCGGTTGCGCTCCGCAGGGGCCACATCAGCCGGCCGCGCACCCGACTCCACCGCCGCACCTGCGTTCGCGAGGGGCGAGCGTTGATCCGAGCCTGCGTCCGGCGCCGGAGGATCTTTCGATTCCCGCCGCGTTCTCCTACACCGACTCCGAGGGCGAGGCCTCCGACTGCATCTTCTACGCGACCGCGGATGCGCCGGTGGGCCTGGTCGTCTACCTCGACGGCGACGGGCAGCCGTTCCACGGTCAGGGCGACCAGAGCCCGAGCGCGAGGTCCCGTGGCGGGCTGGCCGGCACTGGGGGAGTCGTCGAGGCTGCGGGTGCTCGCGGATACGACGTTGTCTCGGTGCGTTCTCCCGGAGATGATGAAGCCTGGTGGTTGGATGACCAGGACGCCAAGGTCCGCTATCTGGAAGAGGCTCTCGACTATGTGGCCATCGAGTGCGGGGCCAATACGGAGCAGGTATGGTTCGTGGGGTACTCCGGCGGTTCGGAGTTCGTCAGCCAATGGTTCTTCCCCGCCTACGCCGAGCGCATGGACGGTGGGGGATTCGTTCTCTTCGGGGGCGGTGACGCACCTGACTCGAGCACCGTGACGTTCTCCGACGACGTCAAGGAACGACTTCGGCTCAACTGGGTGACCGGGACGCGCGACGTTCCCAGCGACAGCGCCGACGGGTTCGACGGCATCGGGCGCGCCCGCAACAGCTTGGCCTACTACCGCTCCGCGGGCTTCCGCCACACCTGGAGCGAGTGGCCCGACGACGATCACGGCAGCATCACTGAGAAGTTCGGCCACTACGTTGGGTACGTGCTCGATGCCGCCGGAAGTGAAAAATAGGAAAAAATCTATTTCGGAGGTCGGGTGGCAAGAGTTGTCCAATTGTGATCTCTGTGCTGACGTTTCGATAGGCTGAAGTAGTAGTCTTCGTTCTGCTCTATTTTCCCTGTCGACAAAGAGGTCTTATAGTGTTTGGGGACAAAAAACGGAGGATTCAAACTCTTGAGCAGCAGCTCAGTGCTGGAGAGCAGCAGTATAACGCGGCTCTTGCATCAATTGGGGAGCTCCGGGCATTGCTTGATCGGGTGGGAGGTGGGGATCTCGTCAAAATGCAGGAGGTTGCTGCGCAGCTGAGGTGCGATCAGGTCGAGTTGCAGACTGCTCTGGAACGGCAGAAGCTGGAGTTTGCTCAGCAGGCCGCTTCGGCGGAAGAGAATCTTCGTGCTCTTGAGCGTGATGCACGTGAAGTCGGCAATGCGATTGATGATCGCAGGCGGCAGCTTGCGCAGCTCGATATGCATCTTTCGGATGCTGTCGTGATGGTAGACAACGGGTTGACGAATTATAGACATCCTGCTGAGTCTTCTCTGGAGCTTGGCGGTCGCCTATCTGAGGTAAGGTCTCAGGTCAAAGAAATGATCAGAAGCAAGTCTGCGATCAGGGCTGCCGATAACTTCACTTTTAATAACTCGGCCGCTAAAGGGCGTAAGTTCGTTGCTGATATGTCAAAAATGATGTTGCGCGCCTACAATGCGGAGGTCGAGAATTGCGTCCTCACTGTTAAAGCTGGTAATGGTGAGACGGCTCGTAAACGGCTGGAGCGTACTCGCGAACAGGTGGAACGTCTTGGCTCGCTCATCAACCTGAGGATTGATGGAAGGTACCATGTGCTTCGTCTTGAGGAGCTCGATTTGTCGCTCAGGTATCAGAATGCTAAAAAGGCCGAGAAAGAGGCGGAGCGGGAGGAGAGGGCGAGGCTGCGTGAAGAGCGCAAGGCTCAGCAGGAGCTTGCTCAGCGTCGATCGAAACTCGACAAGGAGCGTGAGCACTACCAGCATGTGCTCCAGTCTCTTGTGGAGCAGGGGAGAGCGGATGAGGCGGATGAGATCAGATCCCAGCTTGAGGGACTCGATAGAGAAATCGAAAAAGTTGATTTTCGTTCCGCTAATATTCGCGCGGGGTATGTTTATGTCATCTCCAACATTGGAGCGTTCGGTGATCGAATGGTTAAAATTGGCATGACGCGTCGACTTGAACCGATGGATCGCGTTCGGGAGCTTGGAGACGCTTCCGTTCCGTTTGGGTTTGATGTCCACGCACTATTCTTCTCTGAGGACGCAGTCACGGTGGAGGCTGATCTGCATCGAAGGTTCGCAGACAAACGGGTCAATCGAGTCAACACTCGTCGCGAGTTCTTTTATGCTTCTCCTGCTGAGGTGCGTGATGTCCTCTCAGAGGTGGCCGGAAATCTCCTGGAGTTCACTGAGGAGCCGGAGGCGGAGCAGTACCGTCTAAGCCTCCAGATGGCGGAATCGGAGAATGGTGGTATCACCATCAGTGGAGGCGACCGAGGTTAGGGGCAGGGTGTGTCCTTGTGTCCTCGAGCTTGTGCTTTACTTGTCGGTTTTGAGTCTCCGGAGCAGTCCGCGGTCCTTAAGACTCAGCCGTGAGATCCAGATTGTCGCTGTGGCTGCGTGACCTGTGCTCGCATCCGGCTATCTGGGCCGGTGCTGATGAAGTGCCGCTCGACACGAGCGAGGTCTTCTTCGGTGTCAGCCAGGGTGTCCGCCTCACGTGGATCGGCGTCATCTGATCCCACCTGATTCCATCAACTATCACGCAGCTTAGAAGCATGTACCGATATGGCAGTGGAAGTTAGCCCCTAGCGTGCTCCAGGTGCCCCACTACTCATGCCGACCGTGGTCCACGGATTTCGCGGGCATCCTTGATCAATCTCGTCGGTGCGTCACTGCCCTGGTCTTGTACTGCAACAGCGGTGTGGTCATCTGCAACGCAAGCGGTGCCGCCATACATCTTGACGGCTGACTCGAGGTCTTCCGCGCTCTAGGAACTCACCGATAGGGAGATGGTGCCTGTGCTCATCCGGACGCACTCCTGTGGGGCTCGAACCTACGACCTTCGGATTAAAAGTCCGCAGTTCTGGACCGCCGGGCTCGGAACTGCGCCATTGGTCGCCGTGAGCTAGCACTAGCTCGCAACGTTTGGCGAGGCAGCTTTGCGGCGACCGCCCTTGCCCGGGCGCTGTCGGTTCCACCGGCGAATCTCTGCGGCGTCCCAGAGCGGCGTCGAACCGACGTGGCGCACCGGTTTCGGTGCGTCGCAGTCGCCACGTGCGACATAGCTGCGGAACGTGGCGGCAGCCACGCCCAGGTGGACGGCGCACTGCTGCACGGTCCACTCCTCGCTCGCAATGGCAGGCGCGGCGCGCTGATCCCCCACAATCGACTCCTTTCTCATGTGGCGTCGATAATACAGAATTGCGCTGTAAATTACAGTACAGTGATGCTGTGGCAACGATGATCGATCTGTTCGCCGGTTGTGGCGGCATGACCCAGGGCTTCGTGGAGGCTGGCTTCGAACCGGTGCTTGCGGTGGAGTTCAATCCGCAGGCGGCTGCGACATATGCGGCCAACTTCGGCGATGATCACACCTTCTGCGGTGACATCGCCGACCTGGATGAAACTGACGTCCCCAAGGTCGATCTCGTCATCGGCGGGCCTCCCTGCCAGGGTTTCTCCAATCTCGGTTCCAAGGACATCAATGATCCGCGTAACCAGTTGTGGCGCGAATATGTTCGTATCGTCCGGACGGCTGAGCCGAAGGTCTTCGTCATCGAGAATGTCGACCGTTTCATGCGGTCTCCCGAGTTCGCGTTGCTCCTCGACAAGGTGAAGCCCGGCGGTCTGCTGGAAGACTACGTTCTGTCTTACGGGACGCTCAATGCCGCCAACTACGGCGTCGGCCAACGTCGGTTGCGCACCATTGTCATCGGGTCGCGCATCGGTCTGATCGATCTGCCCGAGCCGAGTCATGCCCAGTCGCCCGACATGCTGGGGGGAGGGCTCAAGCCCTGGGTGTCGCTCCGTCAGCGCATCGGCGACCTGCCCGATACGCCGGTGACAACCAGTCTTCCTGAACGCACGGAGGAGATCTTCGGTCGGTCTATCCCCGGGCCGTTCTCCGCCGCGGAGTTGCACATCGGACGCAGCCCACGTCCGAAGTCCCTGCAACGGTATGCCATCGTGCCCCCTGGTGGTGGTCGTTTCGACATCGCCGCCCGGGCTCCGGAGCTGCTTCCGCGTTGTTGGGCGGAAAAACCGTCAGGAACTACCGATGTGATGGGGCGATTGGAATGGGATAAGCCGTCCCTGACGATTCGCACCGAGTTCTTCAAGCCCGAGAAAGGACGCTACTTGCACCCGCAGTGGGAGCCGGATAATCCCGGTCGGCAGGTTAACCGTCCTATCACGCATCTCGAAGCCGCGAGGATTCAGGACTTCCCCGACACTTTCCAATGGTGCGGAACCAAGATCGAGATTGCGCGCCAGATCGGAAATGCCGTACCTGTAGGTCTTGCTCGGGCCATCGGTGATCAAATTCGGCCGTATATCGAGAGCAGTAACGAATGAGTGTTCTGGCTGAGCGGCGCAGTGCTTTGCATCGGGCTCTCATCGACAATCATACGCTGTCGATGACCCATTTCGGCGTTGCATCAATCGCCGACAGGAAACAGAAAACTTCCGTAAGCATAGCGCATGGTGTTGCTGAACGATTGGGCGTCGTGCCGAGCGGCGAGTCTCGGCTGGATGGTCAGACAGCTGGGAAGAATTTCGAAGTCGCTGTCGCCGACTTCGTGCGAGAGTCTTTTGCCCTGTTCGAACACTTGCGTCCGGGGCGATGGACAGTGGTCAATGTCGGTAGTTCTCGTAAGAACAATCATATCGGTCACCTTGAACCGTATGTCCATCTCCAGCAGCTCGATGACGCCGTCAATCAGAATCCTGCACTACGTTCGATCCTCGGGAACGGCTATGTCATTAGCCCGGATATCATCGTGACGCGTTCGCCGGAGAGTGACGTTGTTGTTAACAATGGGCGTCACCTCGTCGATCAGGATGTCGCTTTCAGGGCGATCATCCGAGAGGCCAATCAACTTGCGGTTGGACGTGAGGTGCACGACATCCTTCACGGTGTCGTGTCCTGCAAATGGACGATCCGTTCCGACCGGGCGCAGAACAGTAGATCCGAGGCGCTTAATCTGGTTCGCAACCGGAAGGGGCGTCTGCCTCACGTCGTTGCCGTGACGGCGGAACCTTCACCGGCGCGGTTGGCCTCAGTCGCTCTCGGCACCGGTGATCTCGATATGATCTATCATCTCGCGTTGCCCGAACTTATTGAGGCGGTTGCCGAAACTGAAAATAGCGAGGCGATAGCGATGGTGGAGACGATGGTCGAGGGCTCCCGTCTGCGCGATATCGCGGATCTGCCACTTGATCTGACGGTCTAAGTCGATATTTTCTCCAGCGTCTGGATGATCATCTCCACTGCGTAAGGTGGCGGAACATGTTCCCAGATCCTCAGCACTTTCCATCCCTCAGCTTCTGCCATGGCGTTGGTTTCGAGGTCGCGTTCGGCATTCTTCGCAAGTTTCGGCCCCCAGTAGTCGGTATGCGTTGCTGGAACCGTTCCGTGCTCCGGACAGCCGTGCCAGAAGCAGCCGTCGATGAAGACGACGAGTCGCTGACGAGTGAAGACGATGTCCGCGCGCCTGCGTTTGTTGCTCCACGGCGCGTAGTCGACGCGATAGCGCAGGCCGCGAGCGTGGAGTAACCGACGGACAAAAAGCTCCGGTTTCGTATCCCGGCGGCGATTCGATCGCATAGAACGCGCTGTTCTCTGACTGGTGGCCCAGGAATCCGTAGAAAGGGTGGAGCGCTCATCTTGTTCGTTCGCCATGCTCATGTGCTTCCCTGCCGGGATCGGATTAGGGCTGAAGATATTCGCCTGTTGGTACCCCCTGTGGGGCTCGAACCCACGACCTTCGGATTAAAAGTCCGCAGCTCTGACCAACTGAGCTAAGGGGGCGTCGCGGGCGCGGGATGGTCCGCGCCGGGCGATGGGCCTCAGCATAGCGGCCATTCCCGTCGTCGTCGGCATCGTGACGCCGCCACCACTTGCTGTGGGTGTGCGGCTCCTGCTGATTGGGCGGCTCGGCCCCGCATCGTGAGGGGTGGTCGCACTGCTGGAATCCCAGGTGCGGCGGACGGTTTCGGCCTTGCGGGTGATGGGGCGGCCAGAACTGACGGGGCCGGACGGCCGCGGGCACGGCGCTTGCAAGTGGGCGGGCGCCCGCGAACTTGGACACTCGACACTCGAGCCTCGGGCCTTGACGGAACTATACATACATGTTTGTTTGTATCTCGTGAGACGAACCGCCGCCGATGCCGCATTGACTCGAGAAGCCATCACCCGTGCCGCCCTGCACCGCTTCGCGCGCGACGGGTGGGAGGGGTGCTCGCTCGTCGACGTCGCCCGCGATGCGGGGGTCACGCGAGGGGCCGTCTACCATCACTTCTCCGGCAAGCCCGACCTACTGACCGCCGTGCTCGCCGAGCAGTGGGAGCTCCAGGCGCGCGATCTGCTCGCCGTGCTCGATGCCGAGCGCCCGGCTGCCGAGCGCCTGGCAGCCTTCCTCGCAGACTATCTGCGACGCCTGCAGGAGGAGCGCCCGTTCCGCGACCTCGCCGTCGTCTCGACCCTGGTCGCACCCCGGGCGCTGCCGCTGCAACCGGGCCTGAGCGCCAAGCGCGACAGCATGCGTCCCTGGAGCGAGCGCATCGACCGCGCCCTGGGCGAGTGCGAGGACGTTCTGCGCGCCCCGCGTCACGCCAGTCGTTTCACCATCATGACCTTCATCCACGGCGCCGCCCTCACCGCCGCCATCTCGCCCGCGGACCTCCCCGGGGTCGATGAGGGGCGGCGGGTCGCCGAGTCCGTCGTCAACGGGCTCATGCGCTCCCGCTGATCCGGGACCGCGTCCGGCCCCCACGGGCCCCGATGTCTCCCACGGGCCCCGAGAGCCGCGCCCCCCCCACCACACCTCAAGGACCACACATGAATACCTCCGCCCCGACGACGCCCCGGACGAATCCGCGCATGGCGGTCGCCGTCTCCTGCATCGCCCTGTTCACCGACATGCTTATCTACGGAATCCTCATCCCGCTCCTGCCGCTCATGCCGGCGGTCGAGCGCGCGGGCTCATCCGCCACCGGCCTGCTGTTCGCGGCCTACGCCGCCATGATGATCGCAGTCACGCCCCTGGCCGGGCGGCTCGTGGACCGCAAAGGCCCCCGCGGCCCGTTGCTCGCCGCCCTCCTGGGCCTGGCCGCGGCCTGCCTGCTGTTCGCCGTCGGCGGCCCCTACTGGCTGCTGCTGATCTCACGACTGCTGCAGGGAGCCGCCGCGGGCCTCGGCTGGGTGGCGAGCCTCGCCCTGATCGCCGCCTCGATCCCCCTGGAACGGCGCGGAACCTACCTCGGACTGGCCATGAGCATGGTGTCCATCGGGACGCTCGCCGGTCCGCCCCTGGCCGGGTGGCTCGCCCGCGATCACGGGCATGCTGCGCCCTTCGTCCTGGCCGCGGCAGTCCTCGTCCTCGACGGCGTCCTCCGCGTCGTCTTCGTCAGGCCCACTCCGCCGTCGGCCGACGACCCGGCGACCCCTCTCGATGTGCTCCGCGTCGGAGGGTCGTGGCCCGTTATCATCCTCATCGCCGTCGGCTCGGCGGTCACGAGCGCGATCGAGCCGATCCTGCCGGTCCGCCTCGCCGTCGGCCTCGGCCTGGATACTGCGGGCATCGGACTGCTGTTCGCCCTGCTGGTCATCATCGGGGCGGTGCTCAATCCGATGGTCGGTGCGATTCTCAATCGGGTGTCCCCGAGGGTGCTCGCACTGATCGGTGCGGCGCTCGCGATCGCGGGCCTGCTGCTTCTGGGCGCCGGCTCGCGTCTGCCCGTCGTCATTGCGGGCATCGTCTGCCTCGGCGGGGCCATCGCCTTCCTGGTCGCCCCGGCCGGCACGCTCATAGGGGTGCAGGGGGCGCGCACGACGCCGCCCGCGCTCGGCGGCGCCTACAGCCTCTACAACCTCGCCTATGCCGCGGGTCTGATCCTCGGACCTATGACGGCGGGTGTGCTCACCTCCGCCCTCGGGTATCCCGCCGCCTGCATCGCCCTGGCGGGCGCGGTCGCCGTGGTGGCCGTCGTCGGATTCGGCCGGCTGCCCCGCAGTCTGTCCAGTTCGGAGGTTTAGAACCTCGAGTCAGGAGAGGAGAGGGTCAGACGATGGCGGAATCATGCGGAATTCTCCTCTGCTATCAGCTGGCGTCAACGCGGACGGCGCTTCTAAACCTCCGGAATGGACAAGGAAGGTCGACGGGTAGTCTTACGGCTGGTGAGGAGGGCTGACCTGTGAGCAATGACGAACTCCATGTCTCCAAAAGCGCTGTCAGAAGGGCGGGGTCCACGCTGCGTCGGTTCGCCCGAGAAGAGGCGACAGACGCCGAGACTGATGAAGCCCTGGAGGTGATCGACGCCTACCGGCGCTCGTTCTCAGACCCTCTCAACGCGGTCGCCGCCGCTCTAGGAGGGATCCTGCGAGAATCCGGCATTCGGGGCGAGGTGTCCCAGCGACTCAAACGCATGCAGACGATCGCAGAGAAGATTATTGGGCGTGAATCAGGCCTTGACCTCTCCCGCATGCAGGACATCGGCGGATGCCGCGTCGTTCTGGACTCCGACGATGTGGCGGATCTCCGCAGACTTGAAGGCCTCGTGCGTGATCACTGGGGAGATCCGTGCAAGCGTTTTTCCAATTACGTCGACCGACCGCGAAATTCCGGCTATCGCGCGATCCACATCGTCGTGGTGCAAGACGGTCGGATGATCGAGATCCAGCTGCGCACGCAGCGCATGCACCTCTGGGCGGAGCTTGTCGAGAGTCTCAGCGGCGTGCTCGGTACCAACTACAAGCAGGACGGCGACTCCCTGGTGCAGGACTTTGCGCGGCACCTGTCACTGGCGATGCGTGCCGAAGAACGCGGCGAGGTGATCGGCGCGGACGACCAGTTGAAGTTCGATGACCTTACGAAGAAGCTTCAGATTCAGCTTGCTATGCTTGCCCGGATTGAGGAGGATCTCCATGACATCTGAGGCTGATCACATCCAGCATTTCCTCCTGATCTACGACCGCCGCAAGGATCAGCTGATGTCGCATGAGTCCTTCGGCGAGGATGCTGACGCCGCCATGACCGCCTACCGGGCCGCCGAGATCGAGTACCGTGATCGCCCCGAGATGGACATCGTCCTCATCGGCTCCGACTCCCTCGAAACCGTGAAGATCACGCACTCTACCTACTTCACCGGGGCGGCAGCCCGAGCTCTTCAACAAATTCGAGAGCTTCAGCCTGCGAGGTGACCTTGCGCTCTCTACTCCGCAGTCTGTCCAGTTCGGAGGTTTAAACCCTCGGGTCATGGAAGGGACGGGCCCGACGGCGGCGGAGTCATGCGGAATTCTCCTCTGCCGTCAGCTCGCGTCACCGCCGACGGCGCTCCTGAGCCTCCGCGGCGGACAGCGCTCACGGCGCCTCCCGGCCGGTCAGGTCGAGCAGTTCGCGACGCAGCTCGAGCGCGGTGATGGTGGTGCGCATCTCCTTGATCTCGAACGATTCGGGTGGCGCTCCCCGCAGTATTCTCAGTGCATCGTCGACCGCCTCCGGCGCGCAGCGGCCCGGCAGCAGTTCGGATGCGGTGCCCAGTGCCGCTGCCGAGGGCATCGGCCCTTTCGGGGCGCTCGCCCTGACCAGGTAGCGGGCCAGGGCGACAGAGTGCCTGGGCGAGAGGGTGAGCGGCCACGTATCGCGGGCCTCGCTCCAGTGGATGGCGCGTTTAAGGGCAACGGTCCGCTCAATGAGCGCGTCGCGCTGCGGGGGATCCAGCAGATTGAAGACCGTCGCGGCGGTTCTCGGGTCGGCCTTCGCGGCTATGGCGGCGGCCAGCGCGGTGTCCCTCCAGCGGACCGCGGCTCTGACCAGTTCCGCGGATAGGTCGACTTCCTCGCCCTCGCTGCGCACCTCCGCCGTCAGCAGGTCCGCGGCCGTCATCCCGATGAGATCGGGCCAGTGCTGCGGAGGGACCCTGGCGACCATCTCCCGCGCCCGCCAGAGTGAGGCCGATGTCAGACGAGGGTCGGCCGGGTACTGGTCGCGCTCGAGCTCGTCGGTCAGCTCCACGGGGATCAGGTCTACCCGTGGCGCCCGGATGAGGCGCCTGGTGACCACGACGTGCCTTCTGGCGAGCTCCTCGGCCCGCTTGACGAGGTCGGAGGCGGGGAGGCGGAGCAGCAGATCGGCGGCGGCGCGGCGCACGTCCCGGGCCCGATCCTTCAACCGAGGCGTGATCAGGGGCTCATCCTGCGGACTCAGACCGGTCGCCAGGGCGGCGAGGATCTGTGCGCGCTCGGGCGCCTTCCGCGTGAGCCATGCGCCATCGGCCAGGAGTGCGCGTCCGGCGGCCGGGTCCGTCGCTCGTACCGACGTCATATAGGCCGCGCGCTCCCGGCCTCCGCCGGCCTCCCAGACCGCCGGATCGGGGGGAGCGGTCCGCGTGTCGATTCTGCGAAGCCGTTCGGCCCAGCGCTCGTCCATGGCGAAGATGGCGCGCGACCGCGGATCCATGAGGTCGATGATCACCTCGTGATCCCTGTCGGTGACTCGGGGCGCGGCTCGATCCAGGAGCCTGGGCGGCAGGCGCAGTCCCCGACTCCGTATGAGGCGCAGCGTCCGGACGACCAGCTCCGTCTGCCCATGCAGGTCCAGCATCCGCGCCAGTAGGTCGGCCAGATCGTCGGAAATGACCGGACCGGTGGGCGCGGGCGGCAGCTCCAGGGCGGTCACGGGCGCGGAGGGGATGATGCTGCGCCGCGCGACGGCGCAGGCCGCGGCCGCCTCAAGGGCGAGCTCGGGGCCTGATGCCCCGCTGAGCGCCCCCGCCACCGGCCCCGGCAGAGCCGCAGGGGTCAGGGGGCGGCCGCGCGTGGTCAGGGTGGTGGAGTGTGCGATGGCGGTGCTGCGATCGGTGTTGTTGATCCTGTCGGAGCTGTTCACAGTGGGACCACCGTTCCCCCGGTCACCAGGCTCAGGGGCTGCAGCCCCTTGGGCGATAGCAATCCCGCCACGACGGCGTCGTCCGAGGCGATGCTCAGCGCCAGTCGCCTGTGCTGCTCGATTCCGCCCGTCAGCGGCAGCATGGAGGAGCGGTCGGTCAGCGCGAGATGCCCGGCCTCATCAATGGCGAGCCGTCCGGCCACGATCGCCGGGCGGGCGTCCGCCCACGGATCGGCGGACAGGGCGTCGCGCCAGGCCTCGCGGGCGCCGGTGATTGGCGCGGGGGTGGGGGTCCAGCCGGTGACCGCCCCCGTCGAGGGGTACTCCTGCCGTGACAGTGCGCGCAGGGAATCACCCGGGTAGAAGTGCAGGCGGGCCTCGACCTGGGTGCCGGCGGTATAGGTCCGTGGAAGCTCGTCGCGCTCGCGCGCATAGGCGATGACCCGTGCCCAGCGGTGCGTCTTCCTGCCGTACAGCCAGGAGTGCCGGGCCACGCCCCGCCCCTCGCTGCGGTCCTGCGAGCCCACGACCACCCAGTGGTCCTTGACCTCCGGTTCGGTGAGGACGACCTCGGTCCGGACGCTCATGCCCAGTTGATGGCGCATGGCCGTCACCAGGTCGGACGGCAGGTGCGTGCGCTCCCTCCAGGCGCGCACGAGCAGATGGATGGTGCCGAGCTCATCGGTGGCGGTCTGCACCCAGGCGGGGTCCTCGTCGTCGGCCGCGGCCGTCTCGGTCAGCTCGGCTAACTCGTCGGCCAGCTCGTCGGCCAACTCCGTCAGGCGCGTGGCCAGTGCGGGCGCCTGCGCCTCGACCATGCGAGCGGCCAGTCGGCGCAGAGCTGTCGGCAGTCCCTCGCCGGATGCGGCGATGCCCTGCTCGACCTGGTCCGCCATCCAGCGGTCGAGTTCGTCCAGGCCGTCGGTCATGCGCTGCTCGCCGTGGGAGGCAGGTGCGTCGGCCGGGCGACGGTCCGATCCGCTGGGCGAGGAGGCGCGCGCAGCCTTCTTTGCGGGCTCTGCGGATTCAGTGGGCGTGGTCATCACCATGGTGCCCTGCTCGGGTGATCGGTCGGGTGGGCATGTGCCGTGGTCATGAGCCGGAGTTCCTCAAGGACGTCATTTGGATTGTGAAGGACCGCGTGGCGCCGGAAGCAGGGTTCATGACGGTTGGCAAAGCCTCCAGAGGCCTCCAACGACCTCCAAAGGCCTCGGTGTAATGAACCGATACAATCCTATGGCGCAAAATTACGATTCGGCAACGAATCGTATGTCCCTGAGATGAGTGCGTCCCGGAAGCGCGCCGGAGTGGCGTGGCGATAGATTTTCTGAACGGCGCATAAAAATGCAATGATACTCATTCTCGCTCGATGGGCTTTGAATCGTTTGCGGGACCGCTATGCCTGCGTCTCCACACAGTCGATGCGGCCGCACTGCCGCCCTGAGACCGTGCCGCCCTGCAGCCCTTGGGCTCTGGACAGGATGCGGCTCGGTTTCGAGCGACTGCGCAGGGATGTTGCACATGGGAGGACGAGGTTTTCTCCGAGCGTTCAGTGTCGTGCGAAAATACCTGCCTTGTCGGGGTGGGAGCGCGGATGCCTGCGAGTGAGCGCTCCCAGCGCTCGGCACATGTCAGGAGTGGAGTAAGGAGGCCGTATGACTCGCCAGTTCCATCGCCCCGCCCGTCTTGATCCCGAGA